>Ga0105355_10000093_pt1 | contig 71896 bp, 71 predicted proteins | sample GOMGulsemesocosm_2_FD_83508 | JGI IMG/M metagenome (GOLD analysis project Ga0105355, IMG submission 83508) | Methane-oxidizing microbial communities from mesocosms in the Gulf of Mexico - GOM9C Gulf of Mexico | ecosystem: Environmental > Aquatic > Marine > Cold seeps | place: Gulf of Mexico...
GATTAAGCGTTCTAAACGCTATAAGCAGCCTTTGAGTCTTGTGCTTGCGGATGTGGATCTGTTTAAAAATGTAAATGATCAGTACGGCCATGTTGTTGGTGATCAGGTTTTATGTCACATAGCGAATGTTCTTGGTAAGCATCTGCGTGAAGGCGATGTTCTTTCACGCTGGGGAGGAGAGGAGTTTGCTATCGTTCTTCCTAATACGACCGTAGAGCAGGCATATGATATGACTGATCGCATTCGCCTAATACTTGCTGAATGCAGTTTCGAGGCGCTTATTTCCGTAACGTGTAGTTTTGGTGTGACGGGTTATTTGGATGAAGATTCCGTTAACGCCATATTTGCCCGTGTGGACAAGGCTCTTTATCAAGCAAAGAGTAATAACCGGAATAATGTACAGCTAATTTAAGTGATCAGGCGGTTTGATACTTGGAAGGTCGGTCGTGATCAGGACGGTTTTTTCTAGGTATAAAAGCATATCGTAACAACGCAGAAGCTAGGTAGGTAAGTGACCTACTTTTACCCATATCAGCGTATCTTGTTCAACATAGGGGTGATGGCGACTCATATGAGGACTTCTGATCCAAGTGCCTGCGGGATAACGTCCCTGTTCGTCAATTAACTCACCACTAATGACATAGATTTCTTCACCACCCGGATGTACGTGGGACTGAAAACGTTCACCTGCGGGCCAGCGTACCAGCGCTACGGATTCACCGTTGAAGTTGTGTAGTGGTAATACCTGCAAATTTCCATGACCGGCTAACCACCCAGCCGTGTTGGTATCGGTGCTCACGCGTTGCCGGTCATCTGTTTGGAATTGATGTAGCTTCACTAAGATTACGCAACCTTCTTTGCTGAAAGGGGCGTGATTGAAACCTTCTGGATTACGAAAGTAAGTACCTGCTGGGTAATCGCCGCTTTCATCCGAAAATGTGCCTTCTAGTACCAGAATCTCTTCGCCTGATGGGTGACCATGCTGGGAAAAACTTGCGCCAGCTTCATAACGTACGATGCTGGTGGCGTGGCCGCGTTCGGCGTCTTCCCGCGCTAAAGGTTTGCGCCATACACCTGGATGAGGACTAGTCACCCAGTTACTCTCATTGGTGTTGATGACGACGCGCTGATTAAAATCCATATTCAACATTATCAGGCTCCTTGTTTCAGTCTCGTTACTTTCTTTTACAGATTACTAGGCTGCGCAGGATTTTTTATTAGCGTATTGACGAACAAACTGAATGATATCTTGTGATTCATATAGGCAATGAACGTCACCATTGTCTTTCTCGATGCGCAGGCATGGCACCTGAGACTTTCCACCTTCTTTGATCAGTTCTGCTCGATAGTTAGGTTGTTCCGATACGTTGCGTTGCTCAATATTAAGCCCTGTTTGCTTGATAGCCTGTCGGGTGACCTCGCAGTATGGGCAACTTTGATAATGATAGAGTGCAAGATTTAGTTTGTTTGAATTAGACATGGCGAGTGCTCTACAAAGCGTTATTTAATGTATGTCATTATCCTGATTTATTCCGAACAAAATATGATGTAATGTTTTAATAAATTGTCATTTTGTCCTGTGTTGGGCCGTGCGAGGAATAAAAATGGAAGATGAGAGAAATATGGATGCGCTTGCTGATGTGCTTAAAACCATTCGCCTTAGTGCTAATACGTATTTTTGTGAAGATTTTACACCGCCGTGGGGTATGGATATTAGCAGCACGGGTTCCGGCTCTTTTCATGTGGTGGTAAATGGAAAGTGCTGGCTCAAGCTTGAAAACGAAGAAAGCCCGATTTTTCTGGAGGAGGGTGATATTGTTGCTTTCCCGACTGGAGGTTCCCACTGGTTGAGTGATACTCCCCTTAGTGCAAGATTACCTGCTTCGGCGGTTGTTGAAGGCATTCTTCATGGCGATAATCCTTTTCACTCAGAACGCGATCAACTGGAAGATACAACCAGATTACTCTGTGGCTCCTTTTCCTATGATTCTTCAATAAATCACCCATTTTTGAAGGATTTGCCCTGTTTTATTCATATAAAAGCTTCTGATTCAATGGAGATGGGCTCGCTACGATCCGTGATTAGCGCGTTGGCTGATGAATCCCGTTTTCCGTCTCCTGGCTCTACCGTCATGGTTGATCGTTTGACAGAGGTGTTATTCATTCAGCTTATGCGCGTACATACCAACAAAGCACCAGAAACGATGCGTTATATGTCTGCCTTGGTCGACCCGAAAGTAGGCACTGCTTTAAACCTGATTCACGCTAAAACTGACGCCAGTTGGTCCGTGGAGCGATTAGCCGAGGCCGTTTCCATTTCAAGAACGACGTTTACGGAAAAATTTACCAAACTGGTTGGGGTTTCCCCTAAAACGTATCTGCTTAATTGGGGGATGCAAAAAGCAAAAGTACAACTGGAAACCACGGCTAAGCCAATGATTGAGATTGCAGAAGCCTCGGGCTATTCATCTGAAGCGGCTTTTAGTAAGGCATTTAAACAATTTTTTGATGTGACGCCGGGGCGAGTACGACGCACTCAATAGGCAGTCCTTGTGAAGTTCATTTTCATAAATAGAAAGCTGACAAGGGCCAATCAGATACTAAGAATTGATACAGCCCTTCTAATGAAGATCTGTTGAGTTATTTTCCTGTCACTTCAATCTCAACAGCATGAACACTGGTACTTTCACCCATATCAGATTTTAAACCGGGATTCAGCACATTGACGTTTGCGCTGTCTGATTGGCGTTTTGGCCAGCGCCCCTTGTGGCTGAGTGCGATGCCTCTGGGAATGCTTTCATCTAGATGTAGTTTTACTTCCAATCGGCCGGTTTTATTATGTAATGTGACAGTTTGCCCCTCGCTCAGACCTCTTGCAGCAGCGTCTTGCGGATGCAGCGTGACGTTAGCTTCGCGCAATTGAGTTTCAATTTTGGTGTCGTTACCAAAACTGTCATTGAGTAACCAGGGCGATGCTGGTGATAGCAGACGTAGCTTCCCGTTGGCAGGGTGGGTATCCGCATGGGGTTCGGGCACCAGGGGCAGTCCGTCAGCTTGTGCCTTAGTAGAGGCGAGGTGAATCTTGCCGTCGTCGGTGGGGAAGTTGAGGTCTGCGAACTGAATCACTGGTGTATCGCCTATGGCAATCGTACCTTTGACTGAAAGGCTGGCAAAGGTTTCGCCTGTGCCGGTTGCAGCCAACACATGAGAAATTACTTCATCATCGCTCTCATAGAGCGCGGTTTCCTCAAAGCCCATGGCTTTGGATAAACGTCGGAAAATCTCAGAATTGGGTAGGGCGTCGCCAGTGGGTTCGGTAACTTTAACCTGTGCTGACAGGCTGTGGTTGAAGTAGGAGGCGAACAGATCATTGGATTCCAAAAAGCTTGCAGCTGGCAGAATGATGTCCGCGTAATCCGTGGTGTCGGTTGGAAACACATCGGAAACAACAGTGAACAAGTCCTCGCGGCACAGGGTTTTTTTAAGACGATCCTGATCTGGATTGGAGGCAACATTGTTGATGTTCCAGCAGAACAGTGCCTGGGATTTACTGGCATCCTCAAGCGTATTAATCAGGTCCATATGGCTGATGGAGGGGGCCTCTTCACCGGCCAAGTCACAACCTAACAGGTAGCTGTCATCAACACCTCGATTGTCCAGACCATTGAGGTACAGGAAGCCAGCACCGGCTTTGCCGACATTACCGGTTAAGGCGGGTAATAGGCTGCAGGCACGCATGGCGTTGCCGCCGCGAGGCTGACGTTGAAATCCTTGGCCCATCCATAGCAAAGAGGGACCAGCGGCATAACTGTGTGCGAACTCTTCAATAATACTCACGGACACGCCGGTTATTTCGGCGCTTTTTTCAACGCTGTAGGATTCAATCACTGGCAGTAACTGTTCGAAACCGCTGGTATGGGCATCGATAAAGGCTTTGTCCAACAGGCCATCACGATGCAAAACATGCATGACGCCAAAAGCCAGGGCCGCATCGCTGCCGGGGTAGAGCTGCACATGCAAATCAGCATTGGCCGCTGTGGGTGTGCGAAGGGGATCGACGACGATAACTTTAGCCGTGGCGGGTTGTAACCAGTGCTGGTCAATATGCGGAGCGCAGGCCGATGGATTACCGCCCCATACTACAATGCATTGGCTGTCGTCTGCTGTGCGCGGGTCAAAGCCATCCATTGACGAACCGTACACATAACCCAGAGCGATATGACCGGCGAGATTGCAGATGGAGTCCGGGTTTACTTCCGTGGCGCCAAGCCGGTTAAAGAAGCGCATCGGGAAATGGAAACCAATCATGGCAAACGTGCCGGTGTAATGAGTATTGAGAATCGTCTGGGCGCCATGTTCTGCAATGATATTCTTAAAGCGGCTGGCCACGGTTTCAATGGCCTCACCCCATGAAATAGCTTCGAATTGACCTGAGCCTTTGGGGCCCGTTCGTCGCAGCGGCTGAGTGAGGCGGGCGTTGGCATCGCGCCATACATTGTTATAGCCGATCGAGCATTTTTTACACAATTTACCGCGGCTTATCGGGTGATTGGGATCGCCCTTTACGCTGGTGATTTCACCATCACTGATAATGACTTCAATGCCGCACGCGTCGTAACAGTCTCGAGGACAAGTCGTTAGAATCGATTGTTTATCACTCATGAGCTCAGTTCTCCTAATCGGTGATCGAGTTTGCCAATTTCCGTTTAACTCAGAGGCCAGGTACTCGAATGGTTTTTATTTAAGCAATGGGTTTAACACCTTCGATAGTTCTTTAACCTTTTGATCAATTTCTTCGCTGGGTACGCAGGTGTAACCAAAAATCAGGCCGCGCCGATCGGCTTTACCGATGAAATAGTCAGACAGGGCTGGTACCACAAAACCTACTAGCTGTGCTGCTTGGGATAATAATCGGTCATCATTTTGTCCTACATCACCGACCAGATGCATGCCTGAATCCGAAGCTTTGAAACGAATAGCATCGTTAAAATACCTTTGCGTAGCCTCCAGAAACAGCTGTTGTCGTTCGGTATAGAGATTGCGCATTTTTCGTATATGCGTGGTGAGGTGGCCTTCCTCAATGAACATATGCATGGCAACCTGCAGCGGCGTTGGTGAGTGAGTATCCACCGTGCGACGAGCATGACAGAAGGTGTCTACAAGGGCCTCCGGCACTACCAGATATGCCATGCGGATGCTGGGCACAAAGGTCTTGGAAAATGTGCCCATATACAGAACTGGCGAGTCCTCAACCAACCCTTGCAGAGCCGCGAGTGGCTGCCCCCGATAGCGAAACTCACTGTCGTAATCATCTTCGATGATCCAGGCACCTTTTGAGTCGGCCCAGTTAATCAGTTGTAAGCGCCGTTCCAGGCTCATAATCGCGCCCGTCGGTGTTTGATGAGATGGCGTCACATAAACCAAATTCGCATGGTCGTCATTTTGCATTTCTTTGCTGATGACTAGACCCTGCTCATCAACCGGGGCAGGTATCAATTTATTTTGAGCAGCGGAAAATGCACTGCGTGCCCCATAGTGACCGGGATCTTCTATCCATACTCTGTCACCGGGGTCCGTCAGTATCCGGGCGATCAAATCCAGCCCCGGTTGTACGCCGTTAACCATGATGATTTGCTCAGGTGTACAACGCACTCCGCGAGAAATAGCGAGGTAAGCGGCCAGAGATTTTCGTAACGGCAAATAACCGGCGGTGGAGCCATAATTCATATCGGCTGAGCTTATGACTCGCCCAGCTCTCTGCATGGCACGTTGCCACTCTTTGTAGGGGAAACTGTCCAGCGCGGGAATGCCGGGCACGAACGGGGAAGGGGGGCCAGCGGGTGTTTCAGGGGTATAGGCATCAAGCATGGCCTGACCACGTTTTGAAACTCGTACTCTATTTTTACTATGGACTTTTTTAACCGGCGGTAGGGAATCTGCGAATTGCAGTTTGATATAGCTGCCCTGGCCGACACCGCTTTCTAGATAATCTTCGGCTTGTAGCTGGTCGTAGGCCTGCACAATGGTGTTTCTTGAAACGCTTAGCTCGTTTGCTAATTGACGACTGGATGGAATACGAGATCCTGGCTCCAGATGGCCCTCCAAAATTGAACTGCGCAGCGTGCTGTAGATTTGTTTGTACAGCGAATGCTGACTGCTGCGATCAATATCAAACAATGAAATTAACGCTCCGGCAGAATGTTTCATGGGGCATTCCTGATATAAATTGGATTGATTAATTAAATAAATATTGCGCCTTTATGGTGCCAATTGTCCACTTACCAACTTCTTAACAGTCAGTGTTACTTAACTTCCGGGAAGTAATTGATATCAAACGGGCGCTCATATCTCAGGAACAGCACGCAGGATTGTTTAGGACCACATCTCAGACCATGTGGCGGATTATTGCCCGGAAAACTAATGTAGGCTGGGCCCGCAAACTCGGTTTCTGTGCCGTCATAGGCGATCATTGTGAAGGCGCCTTTCATCCACACGTACAGTTCGGCACTGCTGTGGTTGTGGTTTGGTACCACGTAATTAGGCGGTAATCTCAACAGTGATTCGCTGACACCAGTGCCTAAATTACCACGCAATACAGCAATTTCAGCACCGGGAGCTAAACCATCAACCACCAGTGGATCCCACACAACTTTGGTGATATCAATGGTTGTTTGATCATTTCCAAAGGCCAGTGGTTGTTTATTCGATCCCGCTTCATGTGCCTGCGCCACGTTCAAAGCGGCAATGCCAACGGCGATGGTTAAAAGAGCAGAGGGGAAGGCTGTAAAAATTTTTGGAATGTTCATCTGTGGTAATCCTCCAATACGTGGGAAAGCTATAATTTACTTTGTGATAACCGCATTGGTTTATTTTTGCCTACATTTTTCGATAAAGAGAGGTTCATTTCAGACGCTTTGTTTAGGGCCAATTTTCATGGGCCTGTTTTCTCTGCGCTTTGCATGTCGCAATCGAGCGTAAACGATATTATTCTGATTTAATGATATGTTGTTCGGTGTAAGTCGATTGGAAAATCAAAGGTGTAGTAACAATGAAAATGGATGAATCAATTAACGTCTTTGGCGAAAAGCTGGAAACGTGTGGTGAAAATCCAAAAACTGGATTTTACAGAGACGGTAAATGTAATACCTGTAGCGATGACGTTGGCTCACATACCGTTTGTATAGAAGTGTCTCAGAAATTTTTGGAGTACTCCCGGTTCAAAGGCAATGATTTATCCACGCCTGTACCCGAGTTTAATTTTGAAGGCTTAAAGCCTGGCGATACCTGGTGTCTATGTGCCATACGCTGGCTAGAGGCAGAAGAGAACGATATGGCGCCGAGGGTTTACCTCCGGCGAACGCATATCAAAGCGTTAGAGGTTGTCCCTATGGAATTACTGAAAAGGTATGCGGTTGACCTTAATTAGCGTGCTGAATGCTAGAAAAGTAGGCCCGTAAATTAAAAAGAGTTACAACGGTATTATTGAGTAACTCTGTTGAGCGAATGATTAATCGCGATGCTTTTGTACATAATCAATAAAATCTGATTCGGGTAAAGGCTTGCTGTTGAGATAACCCTGAATCCATTGGCAGTTAATAGCCTTTAAAAAATCCGCCTGTTGTTGTGTTTCTACCCCTTCAGCAATGACCTTAAGTCCCAGACTCTGGGACATAGCGACAATTGCCTTGACCAACGCTACATCTTCGTGATCATCCGGTAGGCCCATGACAAAGGAGCGGTCTATTTTTAAATTACTAATGGGGAATTTCTTCAGATAACTCAGAGAAGAATAACCTGTGCCGAAGTCATCAATGGATATTTGAATACCTAAACCGCGAATTTCCTGAAGCTGGTTTAGTGTCTCAGCATCGTCAGAAACTAATAAGCTTTCAGTGATTTCGATAATCAGTTTTTCAGCAGGTAAGCCCGTTTCGGCTAACACTTTTTCTAACAGTTCTGGAATGTTTTGTCGTTTCAGCTGACAGCTGGACAAATTTACAGAAACGCAGGGTGAGTTCTCGAAGGTCTTTAACCAAGCGGCAGCTGCGGTGCAGGCTTTGCCTAAAACCCATTCACCGATAGGTACAATAAGCCCATTCTCCTCAGCCAGAGGGATGAAGTTTAACGGTGAAACAAGTCCTTTTTCTGGGTGATTCCAGCGAATAAGGGCTTCAGCACTACTTATGGCCCCTGTGTGCATATCGATAATTGGCTGGTAATTGAGGCTGAACTCCTCGTTGGCGAGCGCCTTACGCAGCATCTTTTCTAATTCTCTTCGCTCTTGCGCCTCCAGGTCCATTTCCAGCGTGAAGAACTGAGCGTTATTCCGGCCTTTCAATTTAGCCCTGTACATGGCCGCATCGGCTTTACGAAGCAGATTTTCAGTGTCGGTTCCGTCTTGAGGGTAGACACTTACGCCAATGCTTGCGGAAACGAAGGCATCATGGCCTTCAAGGCAATAGGGTTCTTCAATGCAATTAAGCACGGTGTTCACAGTATCTTCAACGCTATGCAAACTATCGTTGCCAGAAATAACAACGGCAAATTCATCTGCGCCCAATCTGGCGACGGTATCTGATTTTCTCAGGCAGTTAGTTAGACGAGTAGCGACCTCCTGTAACAGCTGGTCGCCTATAGAGTGACCGAGTGATTCATTGACGGCTTTGAAGTTATCAAGACCAATGAACAGCAATGCTAAATTAGTGTGTTCTCTTTCGGCCAGCTCTAGGGAGCGAGATAATCGGTCAGCAAATAAACTGCGGTTGGCTAATCCAGTAAGAGAGTCAAAATTAGCCTGATGCACGATGCGCGCTTCATTTTGTTTACGCTTAGTGATGTCGCTGAACAGAGAAACATACCCTTCCAACACACCCTCACTGTCACGCATGGCAGAAATGGCTAACCATTCCGGATACGCCTCACCATTTTTACGTCGGTTCCAGATTTCTCCGCTCCAGATGTCGTTTGCTTCTAACTCCTGAAACATAGCGGTGTAGTAATGCTGGTCGTGGTGGCCGGATTTCAGTAATGATGGGCTTTTACCCACGGCTTCTTCAGAGCTATAACCGGTTATCTTTGAGAAGGCCTTGTTGACCTTCATAATTTTGTTGTTAACGCCGGTTACCATTACAGCTTCTGTCGCTGTTTCAAAGACGGCTGAAGCTAATCGTGACTCTTTTTCCGCTTCTTTTTCTTTTGAAATTTCTTCTTTAATTGCAAAGTAGTTAGTGATCTCGCCTTGAGTATTTTTTAATGAGCCCAGGCAAGCTCTTTCCCAATAACGGGATCCATCTTTATGGTTATTGTGGAATTCACCAATCCAGTTTTTACCTTTGGTAAGGTTGCCCCATAAACTCTTATATTCATTGTCGACAGTATGACCTGATTTAAGAATACGAGGGTTTCTGCCAAGTACATCTTCTTTTTTGTAACCTGAAGTCGTTTCAAAGTGTTTATTTACGTACTCAATATCACCTTGTGTATCCGTCATGATGACGGATACAGGGCTCTGCTCAACAATTTGAGAAAGTTTGCGGATGTGTTCTTCGGCAAGCATGCGCTCCATCTCTGCCGCAGTCCTGCCGGCAACCATGTTAAAACATGCCGCTATCGTTTTTGGTGATTTAATGGGTGTTCGGCTGAGGGTAACGAGTATTCCGATAGGTTTTCCTGAGGCGGAAAATAAAGGTGCTCCCATGTAGCCATCAACGCTCATTTCCTGCAAAAGAATGTCTTTTGGGAAAGCTTTTTGGACACCTTCTGGGTGAATGCAGGGGATTTGTTCAATGACGTTGCTACAAGGCGTGTCGATAAGCTCATAGGTAATGTTGTCAATGATCTTGCCGTCTGCAATGAACATTTTTGTTTGAATAGAGCGTACAGAGCGCTCTTTAAGTTGGCCAATAAAGACAAAGTCCATCGCGAGATGGCGGGATAAAGCGGTGACTAAAGTCTTGAAATAGTCGTCAGAAATGTAGCCAGAAACAGCGTCTGAGATATGATGAAGAACATCATTTATTTGAAATGAGGGCTGGTCGTTTGCGGTCTTTTCAACTGTTATCTTTTTGTTACACATTTGCAGGTAGCCTTATGAACTTTAAACCCATTCTATGAGAAACTCAGATGCACTTTGATATTCAAAGTGCAGTTGCTAAAGATTCCCTTTTAGCTACCAGATTTCTGGGTCACGAATTATATGAACTTCCGCACTATAAACAATGACTTATGCCGAGATAATTGACTCAAATCAAGGAGGGTGATCAATATTATGGATGAGCGTAATTAGCTTTGGCACTTTGCAGCTTGGTGCTTTTGGCTAAATAAGATGTCATTTTGTATGGCATCTAGTGATCAACTCCACTTGGACAAAAGCAGTTTTGTGCCCTAACCTTAATTGTTACACGTCTGCAATATTGTACTTTCTGCTCATGGATTTCGTGGCTGATACGAAACAAGGTCGTTTCTAGAAACAGTGTATTGTTTTTAAAATTCTCCTTGAAGGTTGGCTAAAAAATATCATGAAAATGGTAACCCAAACTAATCTTATTTCGAGTCTGATATTTGTAGGGATCTTCCTAGGCGGCCTCTCTTGGATACAGCTGAATCAGACTGTGCAACAAAATGAACAAGACCTGCTGATGCGGGATATTGTTAATTCCCAAGCTTCGGCGCTGGAAAGGCGCCTCTCCCGTTCTCTCGCAGCAACTTACATTTTGGCCCAGGAAGTTAGACGCAGTCAGGGCGAGTTTCCCGATTTTGAGACCTATGCAGACGGAGTGCTAAAATCCATTGGCGGCATTTCTAACTTACAATTGGCCCCCGACGGCATTATCAGAAGAGTTTATCCGCTGGAGGGCAATGAAAAAGCCATCGGGCACAATATCCTTCGTGATGACCTGCGTAGCAAAGAAGCCCATTTAGCGATAGAGGGAAAACATCTCACTCTGGCGGGCCCGTTTCCTCTGATACAAGGGGGCATTGCCATCATTGGTCGCAACCCTGTCTTTATTACCAAGGACGGCAGAGAAAAATTCTGGGGTTTTGCCTCTGCTTTAATTTTTCTTGAAGACTTGCTGTCGGTTACGGACCTGATTGACCTTGAAAGCAAAGGTTATAGCTACAAACTCTTGCGCATTCATCCTGATACGGGGAAAGAAGATATTTTTGTCAGTTCTGAGTTAAGCCTGGCAGAGCACAACTTAGCTCAACGGATAAGGGTACCAAATGCAGAATGGATACTCTGCATGAGTCAGCCAAAAATGATGACTCCGTTTGTCAGTTATATCAGTAGTTTTTTTATTGCCATACTTGTCGCATTCTTTTCCCGCAGACTTCTTATGCAGCCTGAAACATTACGCAGGACTGTAGAAGAAAAAACAGCACAACTGTCAAATTTGGCCTTTCATGATTCACTCACTGGGTTGGCTAATCGTCGTTATCTTAACGAACAGCTTGAACAGGAAATTCAATACTTGTTGCGTAATAAAGCCCAAGCCGCATTGCTGTATGTCGACCTTGATGATTTTAAGCGCATTAATGATTCTATGGGGCATGAGGTTGGTGATGAATTATTGAAACTTGTTTCCGATCGTTTTAGTACGGCTTTACGTAAAAGTGACATAGTGGCGCGTTTAGGCGGTGATGAATTTGCTGTTTTGCTACGGGATCCTGATTCCGCTGCACAAGTCATGAAAATTGCGGATAAATTGATTGAGCTGGTTCAACAGTCCATGGTGCTAAAAGGTCGCGAGGTGACTGTTTCTGCCTCTGCAGGTATCACGATGATGCCCAATGATGGGCAGGACGTTAGCACGTTAATGCGTAACGCTGACATGGCAATGTATGCTGCCAAAAAAAGCGGTAAGCACCATGCCCAGTTCTTTGCGCCAGAAATGCAGAAAACCGCCAATAAAAACCTTCTGTTGGAACAAGACCTTCATAACGCCTTAAAAAATGAAGAGTTATTTCTTCACTATCAGCCGCTGATTTGTCTGACTGAGCGCAAGGTCGCAGGGTTTGAAGCCCTGATAAGATGGCAACATCCACAACAGGGCTTGTTATCACCTGATGAATTTATTCCGGTTGCCGAGGAAACCGGGTTAGTCGTGCCAATGGGGTATAGCGTTGTTCTCAAGGCCTGCCGGCTTATCAAAAAACGCGAGCAACTTAATCTGGTTCCGGTTTACATCTCGGTTAATCTATCTCCTCAGCAATTTTCTGACCCTGCACTCTGTAGCCGTATTCAGGATATTCTAAAGGAGACGGGGATACCGCCGGAGTTACTCGAGCTGGAAATTACCGAAACAGCGTTGATGAATAATATTGATATTGCTATCAGCACGCTTGAAGAGCTGCGAAACATCGGCCTGACCATCGCAATTGACGACTTTGGGACAGGCTACTCGTCGCTTTCACAGCTGAAATGCCTGCCTGTGGACACGCTGAAAATTGATCGCAGTTTTGTCGCCGGTGTTGCTGTGGCTGATGGCAGCGATCAAAAAATTGTTGAGGCCGTCATCGCGATGGCTAACAAACTGCAATTGAAAATTGTTGCTGAAGGTATAGAGACCGCGGATCAGCTCGCTTTTCTTGAACAAAATGGTTGCGCTTGTGGACAGGGTTATCTGTTTGACAAACCCTTGCCCGAGGAGGAAATGCTCTTGCATCCCCTTGATATTAACGACGTTTGGCCAACCGGCACGTTCAAAAATGCAGTGAATTTATAGCCGAAATAGAGTTGATTTGATTTGTTACGGTCCCTTTAATTATGGGGTTTAAGCGTCGGAGCTTCTCGACGGCTTACTGCATACCAAAGGCTTTATACAACGCCACCAGCGCCAACAGCAGAAACAGCACACCACTGAATTTATGGATCACCCCTAGCGGTAATCGCTTCAACAACCGCTGGCCCACTATTACGCCTAGCGCGGTAGTGGCTAACAAAGCCAGCGTGGAGCCAATCCAGACAGGTACTCCGTGATAGGTCGAAGCCAAGCCAGCAACCGCTAATTGAGTTTTGTCGCCAAATTCGGCTACAAAAATCATTAGTAACGCGGTCATAAATAGGCTATGACTGCTATGAACCTCGGTGTTTTCATCGTCCGAGTCATCCTTCATCAGCAACGATTGAAGTCCAAAAAAACCAAACAACCCCGCCACGATGAGAGTCAGCCAGAACTCAGGAATCCAGGAAGCGATCACTGCACCGAACAGAACAGCCAGCAAATTGAGCACGGCAAAAGCCGTTACCGCGCCGAGCAGTACAGGCCAATGGCGATGCCGTGCGGCGAGTGTCATGCAAACCAACTGACTTTTATCGCCAAACTCAGCGAGAAAAACCAAGAGAAAAGACGTGCCAGAAATGGATAATTGCCCAGCCAGGGAAGAGAATTGAAAACCGAGATCCAACAGAAATGCTCCATGCAAAGGAAGTGATTATACGGATACTATGGGTTATTCAAATAGCGAAAATAGCGCGTATTGGTTCAGGAACATGGCGACTGCGTCTTTAATAACCTGTTGGCACTGCGCGTTATCTGAAAAGAGTTGCCCCATTAGTGATTGTGGGCATGCTTCATCCCAATTCCCGTTAAAATTTGTATATTCGATTTTTATGCTTAATGAACATAATGCCTCAATAACCGGTGAAGCTTTGCTGCATCCGGCGGCGTAGGCGCGTAGATAATTGATTTGTTATGTTATTCAAGTAGGGCATTTATCGCTATTTTTAAGTCAGACATGACCTTTGCTCTTTTATCTAACTCCTCGTTAACTACTCCTCCGCTACTACTAATAGCCACAACACCTTTGTTCATTTGTAGAAATCTTGTAATTAGTTTTTTAGTCCCTTCTCCCCCTCCAATTACTATGGCCCCAATACATTTCTCGGCAATCATTTGGTGTTTGGTGTCTGTATCCAGTGCAAAAATAGCTTCATCACAGTATGGCTTATCAGATATTTTTTTTGTGTTTTCTAGAACTGCGAGGGTTTTACCCCCAACACTCTTCGCACCTTTAAATGCGTGATAAAATGTTCCTGTTAGATTGCCTGCACAAACTGTAAATCCACATAAAGCTATGTGGCTACCAATTTTAAATGCTCTTTCTTTATTCGCGCTTGTGCAGCTTGTAGCATAGCCTAATATCGCAATATATTTTTGAGTCATGTCTATATCCCTTCCATGCTCTTTATAAGTTTTATACATAACGCTTAGGGTGTGGAGCGAAGCGGAACGCAGTTCCGCACGACCCACTTGTTAGCGGACTGGTTACTACAAATGTTTCCAATGACCAACTTTTCAGATTAATTGCACTTACGGCCATACTCTCACCAAAAGTATCAACCCTAAGAATATGCTGCCCCACGTCACTAAGGTTTCAGCAAATAGGGCGCCAGTCTTGGTTTCCAGATATTCTTTAACCATGGCTTTGGGGTAGCCTTCGAGACCTTCGTCAGTCGAGATTCTCGCCGATTTTGTTGTTATAAAGAAGTCCAGCCAGTTGCTTCCCGTACTAGATGGAGAGTTTGATTCGTTGTGAGGCTTAAGGTCGTCCTCTGTGGGAGGAGTTTGTGACCAATGGCGAAGAACTTTTAATAAGGATGCCACGTAAAGAGCTGCGACACGGCGATTACGTAGTTGCCAGCGCATGTACACGTGGATAATTAGCCAACCGATCATTGCTCCTAGCATGGCAATAGTTTCTCTCGCTGCGCAAGTATTGGGAATCCAATTTGGTGGCCATATATCAATGCTTATTACTGCCCCGACGTAGCCTAGAGCAACGACTAATGCTGCATGCGCCATAGTTTCCTTGTGATCATGGTACGAATGCATTTGGGACATTCGAGTTTCCAGGAACGCTGTTGTGCGATTAATTTGATCCTCGATTGTGTCTGACATATTTGGCTCCTATTCAACCAAACTAATCGTAGCTGGATAAAAGTTTTTCTAGTCCGCTAACGCTTAGGGTGTGGGGCGTAAGGCGCGAAGCGGTGCAGCGTCCCGCACGACCCAATTGTTATGTTTTGATGCCCCGGCGAGACTAGCCCGCCGAGGACTTTAGTTAAAGTAAACCTACTTTGTGCAAGGTATCGATGAGTTCTGAGGCTGCAAAGATAACCAAAGCAACATTGACGTCTGCTTTAACCTTGAGTGTGATTTGCGTTTTCATGGCAATAAGCCTTAAAAATGCAGTCACATCAGCGCTGAGTGACTACGTATAAACGTGGCCTCTCTTTGGTGGTTACTCTTCTTGCTGCGACATTGCTTAGCTGACCTAAGCGCCGGGACAAGAAAATTGGCCACCTAACGAAGTGCCTGCCAGCACTCCGGGGTTAAGGGTATGGGCCAGGAATTTGCTTTGGTTTCCTGTGCCATACCCTCCCAACTGGTGAAGACATAACGCTTAGGGTGAGGGGCAAGTGAAGCAAAGCGGAACGCAGTCCCTCACGACCCACTTGTTATGCGCTTTTTATAAACTGCAATATACCAAAACACTATGGCTCCAAGTGTCCCTGCGAAACTACAAAATAGCGCCTGAATTAAAAGATCAAAATTTGTATCCTGGCCAAAGGGTTTTAACGCATAGATAAAAGCAAAACTGGGTATCAATGCTGCCAAAATATACCAAACCAGCCCAGATTTATTAATCCGGTTTAAAATAAGATGTACTGGAATAGCCCAAAATATTACAACAACAAGTGCTACTAATGACGCTACTCCTGAGGTTAGCAGTGCAATGAACACACTGTAATCTGTGTGGATAGCGTCTACTGTTGCAGCAACAAATGTAACAACAAAGACAATTAATACCACTAACCCACTAGCTACAGATAAATGCTTCATATTAGTTTATGCATAACGCTTAGGGTGTGGGGCAGGTGAAGCGAAGCGGAACGCAGTCCCACACGACCCACTTGTTAGCTGTACACATACGCCAACAAGCCTGCGAACCACGGGCCTAACCATAATGTAATAAAACCAATGAGCACTAATACTCCTTCGGTGCCTCGGGTTTTTATTAAGTACCACGGGAAAGCAACAGGCCAAAATACATAGACTAAAAAACCAAAATCAAATGGCTTATCGAAGTCTTCTCGCTCCGCATCGTAGTATGCCCAAAAAATACTTAGTAAGACAAAAACACCGGCCCAAAGTGTTTGAGTTGCGTCAGAAACAACTTCTTCTTGCAGGTTGAGACGAACCTCGATAAAGCCCATGCAAAAAGAAAGGAACATTAACGAATAAATGAAAAGGTTAGTTTTATTTGTCATAGAGCAGCTAACGCTTTAGTGAACGACAGTTGTCGTGTTATATCCCGTATCGTTTATTAAAGCGTCAATTTTGTCGCATAAGTCGAGGATTTTAGTGTTATTACGACAATCATAAAAGCTGACAGGTTTAGCCTCGCTATTTGAACCATACCGTAACATTTTGATTTTCTTTGATAATATTTCTGATAAGTAAGAAATTACCCGTTTTTTTGTATCGCATAACTGTCGGTTGACAGGAAGCCTTTCAAAATTATACTGTATAAATACACAGTTAAAGCAAGGAGGCTTAGGATGACTGATCAGCGTTTGTTGGAGCGGGTTAGGAATGCAATTCGAGTACGCCATTACAGTTTGAGTACGGAAAAAACCTACTGTTATTGGGTGCGTGCTTTTGTGAGGTTTCATGATTACCAATCCCTGGAACAGATCACGACGGAAGATATACCACCATTTTTAACCGATCTTGCGGTGAAACGCAATGTTTCAGCGGCCACACAAAACCAGGCATTTAATGCGCTGCTTTTTTTCTTTAAACAGGTTTTAAATTATCAGGATGTAAAAATTGAGGGTGTGGTTCGAGCCAAGCAGTCGCAGCGTATCCCTGTTGTTTTTACGCGTGATGAGGTGCGGCAAATTTTAGGCGTACTAGATAATCCCTATAAGTTAATTGCGGGTTTGTTGTATGGCGGGGGGATGCGTATTTCAGAAGTGATGCGGCTGCGTGTGAAGGATGTGAATTTTGATTATAAGTCGATAATTGTGCGTGATGGCAAGGGTGGGAAGGATCGAACCACTGTGTTGGCTGACCGGGTTGTTCGTGCACTGAGATACCATATAGTTAAACGACGAAAGTTACATGAATTTGATTTGCAGGAGGGTTTTGGTGAAGTTTATATGCCCAAGGCTTTGAGTAAAAAGTATCCGGCTGAAGCGAAAAGTTTTCACTGGCAATATGTATTTGAGGCGGCGAAGTGTTCTATTGATCCGCGCTCGGGGCGTGAAATGCGTCATCATCTATCGCCTCGATCCATGCAGCGGGCGGTGAAACGCGCGATACGCCAGCTTAATATCGAGAAGCTGGCATCTTGTCATACCTTCCGTCATAGCTTCGCGACGCATATGCTGGAGCAGGGGTATGATATTCGCACGGTGCAGGAGCTGTTGGGACATAGTGATGTGAAAACGACACAAATTTACACGCATGTGTTGAAGCGTGGAGGCTTGGGCGTTAACAGTCCATTAGATCATTAGCGGTCTGTCTACTCATCACTGGTTTTGTATTATTGGGCTTATTCGTCACCTTGCTTTGGGTTTTGCTGTTCCCATTCCTGTAATTCATCCCAGAGTTTTTCGGCATCGCGCACGATACTGGCAATGGATATCTGCTGATTCGGATTGGCAAGGCTGCCCTGCAAACCACGCAGGCTGCATTCGTAGATAAAGGTTTTTTTGGTGTAGTAGTTGTCTGTAGTTTTTGACATAAAAACTCCTCGCAAGATATTTGATATGAGTGAATAATTTGAAGGGTATTAATTTTGTCCTGTTGGGTCAATTCACAGAGAGCGCTAATGACAACACTTGCTTCATCCCGAACCATTAATTCACAACGTTTGAAATTGCATTACCGTGACTGGGGTAATGTTGATGCGCCGCCTTTGTTGTTAGTGCATGGTGGTTTTGATCATTGTCGTAGCTGGGATTGGGCGGCTGAAAAGTTGTGTCAGAACTTTCACGTGATCGCGCCTGATTTAAGGGGGCACGGTGATTCAGATTGGTCGCAGGGTAATGCTTATTCGATGGCTGATTATGTCTACGATATGGCGGAGCTGGTTGACCAGTTGGCGTTGGCGCCAGTGTCGATTATTGGTCATTCATTGGGTGGGGCGATTACTTTGAAATATGCAGGTGCCTTTCCTGAAAAAGTAAAACAACTGGTGATTATTGAAGGTTTGGTGCCGCCGCAGAAAATGCTGGAGGAAAATGAAGCACCACCGGAGCAAAAGTTGGCACGCTGGGTGAAGCAGGTGCAGCGAATTTCAAATCGCTCACATCGTCAATATGCTAGTCAGGAAGAAGCCATTAAACGCATGCATGAGGCGAACAGTCATTTGACGGAGGCCTATGCACGACACCTCGGCATTCATGGCAGCCGCGAAAATGACGATGGCAGCTATAGCTGGAAATTTGATCCGTTATTGCGTGCGCATCAACCCTTTGACATGAGTGGCCGAGACAGCCAACAGCTGTGGGAAAACATTAGCTGCCCGGTGTTGTTGATGCGTGGCGAAGATAGCTGGGCGAGCGATCCTGCTAAGGATGGTCGCGCAGCTTTTTTTCGGCAGGCTAGGGTAGTCAATTTTGCTGATGCTGGGCATTGGCTGCACCATGATCAGTTTGAGTTGTTTATGGATGCGATAAATGGGTTTTTGACAGGTTGAATAAGATAGGTTATTCGCTTCCATTTATATCGACAATGACCCGCCCGCGAACTTTTCCTGCGAGTAGTTTTTCGGCGTATTCAGGAATGTCGTGGAAGTTGATGGTCTGGCTAATGCTTGCCCAGAAATCATGATCCAGAATTTCAGCAAGCTGTTGCCAGGCACGCCGACGTAGTTCGTCGTCAATGTAGGTGGAGTTGATGCCGAGCAGTTTTATCCCGCGCAAAATAAAAGGCATCACGGTAGTGTTTAATTTATGGCCGCCAGCCAGACCGCAACTTGCTACCGCGCCAGCGTAATTGATTTGTGCGAGCAGTTTGGCGAGAAGATTATCGCCAACCGTGTCAATGGCACCAGCCCAGCGTTGTCTCTCCAGAGGTTTAGCCGGTTCCAGGAACTCGTCTCTTGGCAGGATCTCATTGGCACCTAGCTGCTTTAAAAAATCGCTATGTTCGGGACGACCGCTGATTGCCGTTACCGAATAGCCTAAGCGGGACAGAATTGCGATAGCAACACTGCCAACGCCCCCCGACGCACCGGAAACAATGATACTGCCTGCATCTGTCTTGATGCCCGCGTCCTGTAATGCCAACACTGACAACATGGCAGTAAAGCCGGCTGTGCCAGCAGCCATTGAATCTTCAGGGCTCATAGCTGAGGGTAATTTAACCAGTGGTTCAGCCGGGACACGGGCATATTCAGAAAATCCGCCGTTGTAGTCTTCACCTAATCCACCGCCGCACAACACCACTTTGTCACCTGCTTGGAAATCAGCGCTTGCTGATTCAACGACGCTGCCAACCATATCTATGCCTGGGACCATCGGAAAACTGCGCAGAATCTTACCGCGGTTGGTGACAGCCAGTGCATCCTTGTAGTTAATGCTGGAGTGAGAAACTTTAACCAGTACCGAGTGATCAGGAAGTTGGGAGTTGTCCCATTGTTCAAAGCTACAGGTGATTGTTTTATCGGATTGTTGGGCGACGAGTGCGTTAAACATGGGCAGCTTTCCTGTAGGTCTATTCGGGGATCTGAAACAGTATAACGCAGAAAAAGGTGGAAGCTTGGCCGACTTTAGTCGGGGGATGAGAGGTCGATTGTTAGCCAATTCTGATCATTTCGAAGTCGCTTTTGGCGGCGCCACACTCCGGGCATATCCAATCTTCGGGAATATTCTGCCAGTGTGTGCCGGGGGCAATGCCGTCATCAGGCCAGCCGTTGGCTTCATCATAAATATAATTACAAGCCAGACATTGCCAGCGTTTGAAGCCGTTTGGATCAGATGCGCTGAAGATTGAGCGAATGTATTGCCACATGGAGGTGTTTTCTATTTTCTGTCATTTCGAACGAAGAGAAAAATCTTCACGACTTAAACGCATAAGATTTCTCCCGTTGGTCGAAATGACAATAGAGGTGATGGTTGTGTGTTTTTACTGATCGTGGTTCGGTGAGGCAAAACCGTAAATTCCGCGGTCAGATTTTTCGGCAAGCCATTCCTTTAGATGTAGCATTTCTTCGGTATCGGCAATGCTTTCATCAAGCGGCTGATTGTCCTTTAGGCAGCGAAATGCTTGAGACAGCGCTTTGTAGCGATCACCGCTAATGCCTGCGCGACGCAGGCCAATGGTGTTGAGGCGATAGTGTTTCACCGGCTGACCACCGACCAATGTGTAGGGCATGACATCCTTGCGGATGCCAATCACACCGGCAATCATGGCAAAGGAGCCGACGCGACAGAATTGGTGCACCATAGCGCCGCCGCCGAAGAAGACTCGGCTGCCGACAACCACATGGCCGCCCAAGGTGGCGCTGGTGGCAAAAATATTGTTGTCGCCGGCGATGCAATCGTGGGCGACGTGGGCGTTGTTCATGAAATAGCAGTTTGAACCAATTTTGGTTTTTCCGCTGGCGGCAGTGCCACGGCTGATGGTGACGCCTTCGCGGAAGCTGTTGTTGTCGCCAATTTCCGTTGTGGTGACGAGGCTGGAATCAAAGCCTAAATCCTGCGGCAGGCCGCCAATCACCGCCTGCGGGTAAACGTGGTTATTGTCGCCCATGTTGGTGTAAGCGTGCACGATGGCATGGCCGTCAATGGTGCAGTTGTCGCCCAGTGTGACCTGATCTTCAATAATGGCGAAGGGGCCAACGGTGACATTGCTGCCCAACTTGGCGGTGTCAGCAATGATGGCGGTAGGGTGAATCTGTGACTTGCTCATGCGCAGGTTTCCATGAATTTAACTGCGGCAAGTTTAACCTATCAGCGCGGTTGCATCAGCAGCTAATTGAGCAGCTATTGTTTATTTAGGTTTGGCGGTATCGCAATCAAGCGGGCCGCATTTGTTGTCCGAATGGCCTAATGACTTTTCCGGTGCAATTTCATCACGAATGCGTTGTTTGATGGCTTTTAATTCCGGGAAACCGCCGTCTGATTTACGACACCAAATGATCAGCTCATCGAGATGAATATCAAATTGACCGCTGGCTCCGGGGCGCAGCGTTACTTCGGTTAATTCTTCGGCAAAGGTAGTGAGTAATTCCTGCGCCATCCAGCTGGCGCGGGGTAACCAGCGGCAGCCATTACAGTAATAGATAATGATGCTTGGCTTGTTAATTATTTGATTCAATGTGTTGATCCCACCAGTCGGGTAAATCGGCAATGGAGTCGATGATAGCATCGGGCTCGATACCCTGCAGCAAATCCGAAGGCTGAAACTTTCCAGTGCGGACTTGCATGGCCTTTAATCCTGCCTGCTGTGCGCCGCTAATATCCCCCTGAATATCATCTCCAATCATCAACAGCTGTTCCGGGGCAAGTTGTAATTGTTGTGCGGCAGCCTGAAAAAAAGAGGCGGAGGGTTTTCCGCATATGATGGCTTCTTTGCCCGTTGCATATTCCAGTGCCTTTACGAAGGGCCCAACATCGAGTTGTAATCCGTTAGTGGTTTTCCAATAGCGAGTTAGCCCCAAGGCAATAAACTGTGCATTTGGCGAGGCCATCAACTGCTTGAAAGCGGCATTCATTAATTCGAAGGACCATTGATCACCTAGGTCGCCAATGACGACGGCATCAACTTTTAACTCTTCGTGATTACAAATTATACAGTTGGAAAAATCGGCTTTGGTGGCTTCGGCGACATAAAGAGCGGTATGCGGTTTGTTTTGTTTTCTGGTCAGCCAGTTGGCAGTGGCAATCGGTGGCGCGAGAATGTGTTGCGGATCGGTCGTTATGCCAAAGCTGGCTAATTTATCAACAATGACTGCACGGGGTTTGGAGCTGGTGTTGGTGACAAATAAATGAGGGATGTGGTGTTCGTTAATCCAGTTTAAGGCTTGGATCGCGCCGGGAATGGGTTGGCAGTTTTGGTAAATAACGCCATCAAGATCAAATAAAATGCCTGTCATGAATTGCTCCTCTGAATCGACTGCTGGCTTTGAAGCAGAGATGCTGTTGGATTTATGACTCCGTTTGTTAAATGAAACTCAGGAGCTGATCTGTTGGTGAGTCATTGCGTATTCAATAAAGTGCTCGCGCGAGTCTCGTAAGTTGCGCGCCGCTTCGCGGGCAATATTGAGTAGCAGCATACTGTAAAGCTCCTTGTCTTTTTCAAACAGCGAGAGCATGGCATCGCGCGAGAGCACTAATAGTTCACAGTTTTCTAATGCAACAGCTGTTACAGAGTGAGGTTGAATACCGATCATCGATGTTTCACCAAAACACTGTCCTGGATCTACGACGAGTAGTTCAAGGATTGTTCCCTTGTAGTCGCTAAAGGTTTTGACTTGGCCATTAAGCACGATGTAAATAAACGTGGGCAGGGAGTTTTGTTTGAAAATGACGTCGTCTTTTTTATAGTAGAGGGTGCGTAATTCATCGAGAATGGTTTTCAACTGAGCTTCGTTAAGGCCACCCAGTAGAGAGATTTGATTGACTATTGCGCGAACCTTGTCAGGTTCGAGTAAAGGTAAAGGTTCGTGATTTGTTTTCATAATAAATCCCCAAACAACCGAGGCGTTGAACCGTTCTTCTTATCTATTAGGTTACTCTAATTACAGGATAGTTCACTACTCAATTTGTAGCGAGTTTAGAGTCCAAAGTTCAGATTATTTAATTAAGGTCGAGATGACAGGTAGGTATAGTAACTGGGTGCGATTTATAAATAGACATGTAAGAATTACGAGTAAATGATTGTCCTAATGTGGGGATGATCCTTAAGCGATTCTGGTCTTATAAACGAATAATAAAAAATAAAAAATGCTATGGCAACTCAATTGAATGGATCAAAAGTAGCTCTTAATGGATTTGTTGCTTTCACTGCTATTGAAGCTGATTGGCGAGTTTAAAACGGGCGTCGTTTTTAATGAGGTCTGTAACTGGCTACAAATGACGGTTATCCTCAGATAACGTGATTGATAGCTTGCGTCGCTACGGTGCGTTCGCAGTTGCCAATGTCGAGTTAATTACTCTGTGCTTTTTATTGATCCCAGCGTTGTGGCGTATTGGTGTGGGGTTGGGGGCTGTTGTTTGCTGGTGTGACCCTGCTGGTCTATCTTTTGGTTTCGTTGAAAAATACTGCCTGGGTTGATGAAGTGGGTGCCTTGTATGCTGCAGGTAGTCTCGCGTTAGTCGGATTATTTGCATTGGTGTGTTTAGTGCTTCTGCGTGTTAACAAGGTTGTTGTGCCATTGGATGAGCACGCTCAAAACTGGAGACATGAACTGGAAAAAGAGTTGCAAAAGGAGGCAATGCCGATTGCCGACTACACCGAGTTAAGCGAACGTATTTCTTTTCATACCCAGGCGACCGATGAAGTTGAGGAAGCTTATAAACAATTATTGTTGGATGTAACACGTGAATTACGTGATGTGATCAAGGGCGATGACCACAGTGCATTGTTGGAGGCTCAAAAAAATATTGAGACTCTTCCTACCGAAAATAAATACTTCCCGCGCCAACCTATGATTATTCCCAAATTGATTCGTGCTGTGAACAGTGAAGACAGTACCAAGGAACGGTTGGTTAAAGTCATTAGCCAGGAACCGGTTATTGCGGGTGAGTTATTGCGAGTGGCAAACAGTCTCTATTACAAATTATCCGAGGGCAGCATCGATAGTATTGGCCGTGCCATTTTGGTATTAGGCATTGATGGGCTGCGTTTTTTGACCTCGACGCTGGTGTTACAGCCAGTGGCTCAAACGGATAAAATCTACTTTCCCGGTTTTACCAAGCGGGTTTGGGTACAATCGGTATTGGCTGAAAATGCGGCACAGGCTTACGCTCGTAAAACCCGTAGCTGTGATAGTTTTGCCGCGCACCTGTTAGGCCTGTTAGGCCTGTTAAGCATTATTGGTCACATTGTGATTTTCCAAATGTTATTGGATGTCTATAAAAATTATCCGGGGTGCATTCAAAAATTGAGGTGCTTAACCAGTTACAACGCGATAACGCTGATAACGTATCAGCAGCGGTCATTGAAAGCTGGAACCAGTCTAGCGAGTTTGTTGATACGCTGAAAGCTTATCAGCTGCAGGGTGATGTGAATGACCTAAGTCCTTTGGGACAGGCACGTTATTACGGACGTTTATGTGCTTCACTGCATATGCTCTATGAAAAGGGACGGTTTGATATTGAGCAGGTGCAAACAGTTCTGCGTGATCAGGGATTGCACGATGAAGTCTTTGCGGTAATGTGGTAGGTGCTCACCGAGGGTGAACAGAAGCTGACCGAAGTGTGGGGTTAGCTTGAATTGAGGCAGGGCATATACCCTGAGACCTTTGCACGATTGTTCTTTTGTCTTCTGGCGGCGTTTTCTTAAAGCACCTACTGTTGGAAAAACGTACCCAAAGCACTCACTATGCTCGCGGGGCAGGCTTTACTCAATCGGTCATTTATAAGTATAAACTCCCTTATTTCGTGCGTTTTTGCCTTGCCAGTAAATAAAATTCCGGCTCGTGAAAAGGTCTCACCCTGCCAATTAATTATTTTCTCTAGAACTTGGTGTGTAAACCACACTCGCGGTCTTCTTGACCCTTGGTTGGGTCAAAATAATCCGGCTCATTGGGAAGATTGTGGTCTTCCAGATACTGATTCATATCGGCTTCAGTCCAGTCCAGGATAGGCGCAATCTTCAGGTAGCCCTCTTGGGAGCGTGTCACAATATCCATGTTCTTGCGGTGTTCAGTTTGTTCACGGCGTAGGCTGGTGATCCAAATTTCAGGCTGCGCTTCACGAATGGCGCGCTCAAAGGGTTCTAGCTTCACCTGACGGGTGAATTCTTCATGCAGCGGCTCATTTACTTCGGGAATACCCTTCATCAACACATTACGACGTGCGGAGGTCATTTCCGGTGTGTATACATCGACCTTTAAATCCAGCTCATTCATCAGCTTACTGGCAAAGCGGTAGGTCGCAGAGGAGTTGTAGCCAGTATCAACCCAAAGAATTTTAATGTCGGGAATGATGCGCGTGACTTTGTGCAGAATAACCGCCGAATGATCACCAAAGGTGGTCGTCATCATGGTGCGCTTACCAAGGCTGGCCGCCCAACGAATGATTTCCTCGGGGGACTGGTTTGCCAGTTCGGCATTGATGGCGGTTAAATCGATATCGCTGATGATGGATGATTCTGACATGGTTTATCTATTCCTGAACTTTCAAAAAACGTTTAAGGCAGTGTCTTAAAACAGGCGGCGATTATACGTTAAATTGATGCCAGCCTGCAGCTGCGTAAAAGGAATATTCTGTTATTAGCTTATGTCTCAGCTTTGAAACAGTGAATTGTCAGAAATGACTTCAATCAGCGTTTTAGTTAATTGCTGTAAGTCTTCGGCACTGATGATATAGGGCGGCATAAGATATACTAGTTTTCCAAAGGGGCGCACCCAAATACCTTTTGCGACAAAGGCTTCGGTGATTGCCTGCATGCGCACTGGCGATTGCATTTCCACCACTCCAATGCCACCTAGGATACGAACATCGGCGACTTGGGGAAGTTCACGCGCTGGCGCAAGTCCTGCCTTTAGTCCTAGTTCCAGTGCTTCAATACGTTGTTGCCATGGACTACTGAGTAACAACTCAACACTGGCGGTGGCGACGCTGCAGGCCAGCGGGTTGCCCATAAACGTTGGGCCGTGCATGAAAACACCGGGGCTGGCGTTACAGATAGTATTGCTTACCTGCTCGCTGGTGAGCGTAGCGGCCAGTGTCATTGTGCCGCCAGTTAGGGCTTTGCCGAGGCAGAGTATGTCGGGTGTGATGGCTGCATGTTCACAGGCAAAGAGTTTACCGGTACGGCCAAATCCAGTGGCTATTTCATCACAGATCAGCAGGACATCGTGTTGGTCGCACAATTCACGTACACGGCGCAGATAGTGAGGCGAATAAAAGCGCATACCGCCAGCGCCCTGCACAATCGGCTCAAGAATAACTGCTGCAATGTGTTGCTGCTGTTCCAGCTGATCTTTCAGACTGACGATGTCGTCTTCACACCATTCGTCTTCGAATTTACACAGTGGCGCCTCGGCAAAAAGCTGCTGTGGCAGTACACTACTAAACAGTTCGTGCATTCCGGTAACCGGATCACAGACCGACATGGCAGCAAAGGTGTCGCCATGGTAGCCAGAGCGCAGTGAGAGCATTTTATGTTTATCGGGTTGGCCTTTGGCTTGCCAGTATTGAATGGCCATTTTAATTGCGACTTCGATGGCAACTGAGCCGGAATCACTGAAGAATACTTTTTGCAGTGCAGCGGGGGTTATACCAACCAATAGTTTTGCTAGTCGAGCTGCCGGTTCATGGGTTAGCCCGCCAAACATCACATGGCTCATTTTTTCAGCTTGTGCCTGCATGGCTGCGCCAAGGGCCGGATGGTTATAGCCGTGAATGACTGACCACCAGGAGGCCATGCCGTCTATTAACTCACGCCCGTCCGCCAGGGTTAAGCGCACGCCACTGGCCGATGCCACCACATACTGCGGCAGAGGTTCGGTGACGGAGGCATAGGGATGCCAGACATGCTGACGGTCGATGTCGAGAATCTGTTCAGTGCTGAGAGTGCTCATGGTTTGATCTGCGGCCGGTTTGAATATTCAATAACCGGGTGATTTTAAGCTAAAACGCAGTGTTGGGGCAGGCCGATTTTTCTTTTCTGCTGAGACAGTGGATCGGTTGTAAATTGTCGCGAGAGACAGGCAGGCGTAAACTGGTAAAATTGTACGCATTTAAACAAGGAAAACAGGAGCCAGCGATGAAGCAGCTGATGGATGTGGTGGGTAGGCTGAGTGCACTTTTAGGCGTATTGGTTTGTGCGGTTTCCGGGTTAGCACGACTTACCGGATCATACTATTTGGCGGACTTTGAAGTCCTGACCTTGTTTCAGGGTGGTGTTGCCTTGATGGTGCTGGCCTGTCTATTACGCCTGTACCGGGATGATGACTAGTTATACTGGGATTTTAAGGGCGATCAATTGCGTTTGCCTAGATGGATGTGGGTATAGGGCATAAAGGCGATGCAGAAAGCCAACGCCGAGAAGCCTTTACGAATGTTTCGACATTCGCTTCCGGCTTCGCTTTGTATTCACCCCGTCAAAGCCCCGCCTGGTCAAAGGTTCTTTAGAGCATATCGGGGCAATTTGTAGGAAGCTGTTAAAGCTACAGGGCCCACCGCCAGCCAGCGGTAACAATCATATCGGTTTCTAGCTGAGGACCATCGAGATCCTGCCAGACAGGTTTCCCAACTTCGATGGCGAAGCGGTGGCTAGTGCCGGGTATTTTAACATTCAGTCCGAGGCTTAAATCGGCACGCTTACCGGCTAACAGAGCTGGGTTGGCAGTTTGTACCATGCCAGGAGTTAGGTTGTAGTCGCAGCCATCGATGCGATCTCATTTTTGTGCATTTAGGCGCGCCGAGGCGCTGACGTTTTCTGACAATAGGCGGGCAACCCAGCTGGTTAGTTGTAGTTTGTTGCCACGGCTCCAGCCCTTATTATTGGTGTCGATGTGAACGGTCGCCATAGCTTGCGCGCCCTAGGAGTAGTTACCGTTAACTTGTTGCCCTGATAGGTTACGCCTGGCATCAGGTTGTAGGTGCCTGACTGCATAGGGTAAGGCAGTTTAACATTGAGCATCAGGGTGTCGTCGCGGATATCGTCATCACCTGTAGGTAGACTGACACTTAGGCTGGCTAGCAGTCAATGTTGAGTAGGAGTTTCGCCATCAACGTGTATTGATGTCAGATTAAAGATACCGCCCACACTGATATCACCAAGACCTTCACCAATAGTTTCGAGGGTAGCAGTCATACGCGTGATGTGATCCATGCTGTTTTTAACGTAGGGCACCATAATGTTCAGTGTGACATTATCGTTGGGTGCGTACATGGCACCCAGCATGTGCATTTCCATTTTCTCGGGGGCAATCGCAAATTGATCATGAACCTGACTGGTGCTGAGACGGTTTTTTTCATTACGGTTGCCAACCATTTCCATATGCATCGCTCGATATGAAAACATCCACTCGCCAGCTTTGTGGGTGTGGTCGGGCATAACGCCAATGGGGGCGTGAGCGTCAGGGCGGCTGCCTTCCCAGTGCGCAAATGCGGCAGTAGTGCTCAGTGTTGAGGCGAGAGCGGTGATTAACACTAATGAGTGGGTTTTACGTATTGGCATGGTTTGAAGTCCCTGAAAGTAAAATTCTAACAAAGGAGTAATTATAGTGATTCGTATTTGCCTTCATAATGCGGCAAATTGCCGCACCTTCTCGCGCACATATGGCAGGGGCTGCTGTTATACTGTGCGACCTTTTTTAAACTTTTTATTGGCCTGATTTTCAGCTATGTTTTTGACCAAACAATTACCCCTGTCAGCAGCTCGCGATAATATGCGGCGTATGGCGTGGATTCGATTTATTGCGTTGCTAGGGCAGTTGGCCGGCGTGTTGTTTGCATGGGCATATCTTGAAGCAACACTGAACTACGCGCCCATTTTGATCGTCTTGATGTTAATGGCGTTGGTGACAGCGGCTACTTTATGGCGACTGCGTTATAACTGGCTGGTAACTGACGCTGAGTACTTCGGGCAATTGTTATTGGATGTCGCCGCCCTGACGCTATTGTTGTATTTTTCAGGCGGTTCCACCAACCCCTTTATTTCCTATTATCTAGTGATTCTGACCATCTGTGCTGCGACGCTACCCTGGTCCTATACCTGGTGCATGACCGGCGTGACCTTTACCGCCTACAGTGCATTGCTGTTTTACTATCAACCTCTGATGCTATCTGGCCAGAATATGAAGGCCATGTCTAATGGTCGTTTTTTCAATCTGCATGTACTAGGTATGTGGCTAACCTTTTTGATCAGCGCACTATTGATTACCTATTTTGTGGTAAAAATGGCGCAGGCTATTCGTCAACAGGAGGCTGATCTTGCTGCCCATCGCGAAACAACGTTGCATAACGAGCAATTGCTGGCGGTGGCGACGCTGGCCGCAGGTACGGCTCATGAGCTGGGCACACCTTTGTCGACGATTTCAGTGTTAGCTGGTGAAATGCAACAGGATTATGCCGACAACAACGAGCTGCAAGAGGATTTACAGTTGCTGCAGAGTCAGTTGCAGCTATGCAAACAATCGATGCGGATGATGGTGGACAAGTTCAGTGTGGATGCGCAGGAGCAAAGTGTTGCGCAACCGGTGACTGACTATATTGACGAGCAACTGGAACGCTGGCGCCTGATGCGCCCAGATGCCCATGATGACTATCAGCAGGTGAGCGCTGCGCCCGTGCCAATGTTGGACGTCGATGAAACCATGGGGCAGGCCATTATGAGTCTGCTGAATAATGCCGCCGATGCTAGCCCTGAGCGCGTTGAGGTGGAGTTACGCTGGGATGAAAAGAATATGCAACTCAGCATTCGTGATTATGGTGCGGGAATTGCCCCTGAGTTGGCGGAGAAACTAGGCAAACCTTTTGTCAGTACCAAACGTAAAGGCTTGGGTTTAGGGCTCTATTTATCCCATGCCACCGTGCGCCGTTTTAACGGCCAGTTAACCCAATATAATCATGATGAAGGTGGCACCTTGACTGAATTGCAGTTGCCCATTATTTGGCCACAGGTGAGTGTTGATGACTGAACAAACGACACGAATATTGATTGTCGATGATGAACCTGTCTTTACGCAGGTGCTGGCACGCGCCTTTAGTCGTCGTGGTTTTGAGGTGCGCGAAGCTCATGATGCCTTGGAAGCAATGGCGCTGATTGAAAGCTTTCAACCGCAACGGGTGACGTTGGATTTAAAAATGGTTAATAGTTCTGGTCTGCAATTGATTCCTCAGTTGCTTAAGGCGATCCCGGAATTAAACATTGTTGTGTTGACTGGCTACTCAAGCATTACCACGGCGGTGCAGGCTATTAAATTGGGAGCCAGTAATTATCTTTGTAAACCCGCTAATGCCGATGAGATTTTGGCCTCCTTTGAGGCGCAGGGCGGTGAAGAAGTGGCCGTTGAGGAGCTCCCGATTTCTGTAAACCGCCTTGAGTGGGAGCATATCCAGAAGGTGCTGGCTGAGCATGAGGGCAATATTTCTGCGACTGCTCGGGCGTTGGGAATGCACCGCAGAACACTGCAACGTAAATTGTATAAACGTCCTGTACAGCGTTGAGCTCAATCAGCTCAGGCAGTTAATTTTTGATATTAATGTCGATGCTGCTCATTCACGGGCACCAGATAAAAAAGACAATCGGATAGTGCAATATCCGGGTTCTTTGTCACCATAAACAGCCGTAAAGGCTGTCGTGTTAACAGCTGGTTATCACGTACTTCAAAGTAATGCCCGATATGCTCACAACCGATCGGGTCTCTGGCCGTCAGGCAATTAATACCGCGTGGCCCCAACCAGCCCAGTACACTTTGCGCGGGCGCTTCTCCAAAGTTGTAATGTTCCACATTGCTGTGCAGGGTTAAATCCGGACCGTCGATGGCGTGATCGGCATAGGCAATTTCGCTGCCTTCAATCATTTCTACCCGCAAGGGGTGCTTATAAAGCACCAGCTCAGCGGCCATGCTGGCATTATCAAACAGGTCTTTTTTGAGCGCAAAGCGGCGTAGACCTTCGATGGCTAACTGGTGGGCATGTGGGTCGTGGGAGCCACCGCATTCGATGGTGGTGACAGGGAAACCACCCTCTTCGAATTCCATAATGGCGCCCAGTTTCAAATCAGTAATGATCAGGTGTTGGGTGAACAGTGCTGTTAGTGCAACGTGCCGTTTATCGTTGCTGGTGACCACGGCAAAGGAAGGACCGGAACCAGAGGTGTTGTGAATATCCAATACCGCTTCAGGTTGCACCGAGCACAATCGGTGTAGCAGGTTGGCTGCCAACATGCCTTCAGCGTCTGTGTAGGGCGGGCGAAAGCAACGGTTAAGGTCTCTGTGCCCTGGCAACATGCGATGATGAAAGCCGGGTGGATGCTGAGCGGCTTTGACCGAGGCAATAAAAAAATACAGATCGGTTTCTGGTATGTCAGCATTGCGTAACCAGGCATGAATGGCGTGCAGGCCAGAGGGTTCGTTACCATGCAGCAGAGTGGTGATAGCACGGCAGCGGCTGTGGTCACGTCCAGCAACATAAATCCAGGTGGGACCGTCCAGTTGCTCCAGAAACTCCTCAAGGGTGGCGCCAATTTCATCGGTGGAGGGCGACTCCCAATATTGGATCGGGTCGTTTTCGTTAGTTAGCATGTTGTGCTCCGTATTCATTTCATTGCGGAGTCATCCTCAGATGCTCCACAGATGCACAGGCTGACCGCTGGCACAGTTTGCCAGATAGTGCTGTAACAGTTGTTTTAATGCCTGTTTGCGCGACTGATGGCGTTCCAGTTTTTCCAGCATTTTAAGTTGCCAGCGTGCACCGGTCTGACCGGTCTTTAAACGGGCCTCAATAATGCCGAGGAAAGTATCAATTTCGGATTGTTCAACTGCGAGTTCTGCCAGCCCCTTAGCAGCAATAGGTAATAACTTTTTAATTACCTTAACCGCGGAAAGCGGCGCAGCGCTGGCACGTGTTTTTCGGGGCCATAAAAACTCGGCAGCCAGGCCGTTCTTGGCCGCAGCGTAGAAGTTGTGTGGCACGGCTGAAAAGTCCAGCTGACGACTGAAGGCAGGCATGGATGAGGCCAGCCCCTGAGTGATGCCGATACAAAAGGCGGCATTGGCGGCCATGTCGAGGCTGGTCGGGCCGCTGGGCAGCGCGCGCATTTCAATACGCAGGTGGCCCTTATCGGCAGCGTCATAAATAGCTCGATTCCAATGCCAGATTGATCCGTGGTGCATGTGTAGATCAGCCAATTCTGGAATGCCGCCATTGTCCAAAGTTTGTTGATAATCCTCATTACTGTGTTCGGGGATCAGCACCGGGTAATCCTTCACTGAGGCCTCAAACAACTCCAGCGCGCTACTTTCCACCCAACAGTTCCCCAGACCAGCACGGCTGGGGCCTAGATACTGTTTGCGTTGCATATGTCGCGATTCAACCGATTGTTTAAAGAGAATGACACGGGTTTCCTCCCACAGCCGGTGGTCCAGCAACAGAGGAGAATTGGTGCTGATAGCAAGCGCTGCAGCTGTGCCCAGTTGAGCGGCGTTATAACAGTTGGCGAATTGTGCCGGGTTGACACGCAGGTGCACTTGAAAGGAGGTATTGGCGCCTTCGATGTTGAGGTTGGATAGTGATAACTGCAGCGGTTCCGGACCGTCGATATCTACCTCGAGGGCATGGCCACGTAGTTTTTTCAGGGCTTTGTTGAGGACATGGTAACGGTTGTCGTCGGTCATGGCCGTTGAGCTGATATCACGCCGGCTCAGGGTAGGTAGAATGCCAATGGTCAGCGGCTGAGCGTCCATGGGTTCGCCCAGCTTGGTGATGAGCTTGAGTTTTTGATCAATGGCCTTGGCCATTTTTGAGAACGGCTTGCCAGCAGCCGCAACAGGACTGAGGTTATATTCGAGGTTATAACGATTGAGCTCCAGCGCCAGCAGTGGGTCGTTTGCCAGCGTCAGCAGCTCTTGGTTTAGCCACTGGGCTTTGCCTTCGCTGCTGACCAGGCACAGCTCAAGCTCTGCACCAAAGGAGGCTTTTCCGACCCCAAACCCAGGGCGTTCCAGCAGCTGTGTGAGTACCTGCAAGTTAGCCTGCAAACGCTCGGAGAAAATCGTGTAATCAGATTGAGTAAACCGTTTGGCCTGTACATTGCTGCCCATAACTCGTGCCTACAAAAAGGTTTCCAGGAATAGACAAAACTTGAAGCAGGTGTTTGTATTAATATTAGGTGAATACGGTACGTTGCGAAAGTGGGTGAACAGCATGAGCAACTTGAACGCAGAATCTGATACACAGAACAGCACCGGGAAAAAGGGTGCTGTTGCCGCAGGACATGCGGTTACCGTTGAGGCGGGCTGCGAAGTGCTGGCGGCAGGTGGTAATGCCTATGATGCTGCAATTGCCGCGTTTTTTTCCTCCTGTGTTGCTGAGCCAGTCTTGTCTTCGCTGGGCGGTGGTGGTTTTCTGTTGTCGCAGACAGCTGCCGGGCAGCATCAGTTGTTTGATTTTTTCGTGCAAACGCCCCAGCATAAACAAGCCTTTGATAGTCTCGACTTCAAACCCATCTGGGCGGATTTTGGTACCACGCGTCAGGAATTCCATATTGGTTTGGGCGCTATTGCCACCCCGGGTGCGGTTAAAGGTATCTTTGAAGTGCACCGAGAGCTGGCTACCATGCCGATGTCGGAACTGGTGCAGCCAGCCATCTCGGTGGCTCGTAAAGGCATACGTTTAAACGCGCTGCAGGCCTATATTTTTAGTATTGTTTCACCGATTTTAACGGCCTCTGAGGAAGTAGCTGCGCTCTATACAAGTAAGACTGCCGGTAATGACTCGGGTAGTTTGATTGGTAAAGGCGAGCTATTTCGCATGCCTGACCTAGCAGATACGCTGGAAGCATTGGCTACGGAGGGTGATGCACTTTTTTATCAGGGAGAGCTGGGGCAGCTCATTGCGACCGAATGCAGTGAAGGTGGAGGGCACCTGCAGCGGACGGATCTGGAGAATTACCAGGTTTTACGCCAGCAGCCACTCCAGCTTAATTACCGAGATAGTCAGATCGTTACCAACCCTCCACCTAGTTCAGGAGGCATTCTCATTGCTTTCGCACTGCGGCTTTGGCAGCAGGTTTGTGATTCTTCGGCTAGTTACGGATCGCTCGCACACTTGCAGCAATTAACCCAAGTAATGGCGATGACCAATCAAGCTCGCATTGAAGCCCATATTGACGACGCCAACGGGCATCCCAGTATTGATGTGTTGTTGGACGATAACCTACTCAGTCGATACCGTAATGCAATTACTGGGCGCAGCAAAGCACACCGTGGCACGACTCATATCAGCGTTATTGATCGCTGGCAGAATGTGGCAACCTTGACGATTTCCAACGGAGAAGGCTGTGGCCGCATGGTGCCTGGCACCGGTATCATGCTGAATAACATGCTCGGCGAAGAGGATCTGAATCCGCACGGTTTTCAGCAGTGGCAGGAGGATCAGCGTATGACTTCAATGATGGCGCCCAGTGTGATTAATCAGCTGGGTGGCGACATAGTGGCATTGGGTTCAGGTGGCTCTAACCGTATTCGCACAGCTATTTTGCAGACCATTATCAATCTGACGGATTTTGACAAAACGTTAGAAGATGCAGTTTGTCTGCCGCGTCTTCATTTTGAGAATGATTTTCTCAATATTGAGACGGGTTTTTCCAATGATGTTTTGAGCTCTTTGTTTGAGCAATATCCACCGCATAAATGTTGGGACGCGCGGAATTTGTTTTTTGGAGGCGTGCATTCAGTTGAATATCGAGATGGGAAGTTTAACGGCGTGGGGGATCCCCGTCGTGGTGGTGTATGCCGAGTTTTATAGTGTGGGAATTATTATTTTTCGCTGGTTTGGATTGACTCTTCAGCAGCAGGTTGTGATGCTCTAAATAGTTCATCTGATCCCGCACCGCAGGATATAATCGTGCGCATGGCTGAATCCACTTTAATATCTGGATGAAGTTCAACCTGATCGGCGGGCAGGTGATAGATCATGCCGGAGGTGGGATTGGGGCCGGTAGGGACAAATACCGTGTAATGCCCATCTTGGTGTTCGCTAGTGACCAGCGCGGTCACACTGGTCTCAATATTTGTACCAAACAGTTTGACCTTTGCTACTTGTCCTTTACTGAAGGGAGAGGATTCCTTTTCACCGAGAAACTGGTTAACGATTTCCTTCACCATGCGATAGCCTGGTGTAAAACGTTCCAGCCTTTGTTCGAAGAAAGTGTGCGCCCAGCGTCCAACACGAGTACTGACCACTGTACCCACCACAAAACAGAGCAGGATAATGATTATCAGCGTCAGGATGTCAGCGGTGAGCTGGGGGAAGTCGTAACGACGGATTAACAGCTCGGAAACTGGTGCGATCAGGTCGGTGACAAGGCGAAATAACCAGCGAAAGAAAAAGGCCAGAATAGCGATTGGCAGGATAACCAGCAGGCCACCAATCAACGCGCGTTTGGTAAAGGAGCGGGGTTTTCCCATCTTATAGGTGGTTTTTGATGTGTAGCTGAATGGCTGACGCCGCAGCCTGGTTTAACTGGAGAAACTTAAGACCAATATAATACTTGTTTTGAGAGGCGCGGCGTACGTAAATAGCACGGCATTGGGCGTCAACGCTCAGATCCTTGGCATTTTTGCGAGGCAATGTGAAGGTGGAGTGTATCTCGGGTTGCACATTAACGCCTTCGGCGTTTTTACGATACAACATGGCCTCAAACTGCTTCTGCGTGGCCGTCAGCAAGAGCCCGCTTAGGGAGATGTTTTCAGACTGAATCTGGATACAACAATTATCCGGCAGATCAATTTCAACTGAGGTGCAGAGGGGGACACGAGGGTTGATGCGGTTATCGTTAATCACGGCTTGCGTAGTTATATCTGTCAATGTGCTTTACTGTTTGGCTTATCGTTATAAGTAGTTTGTTCTAAAAGGTTTTTTAGTCCTTATTTGTCAAGCAAGTATAGCAGCCTGTGTTGATTTCGCGAATGACTGCCATACCATCAAATTAGGCATTTTCAGCCGCTTTTTCAGTTTCACGTGTTAAGGGGGCGGTTAGCTCATTACCGCGAGGGTGAAACAGTATGTCCATGGTCATTTTACCAACTTCAAATTCAGCTTCTTTTTGATAACCGAGCGATTTAAAAAAGTGTTTGTATTGAGCATCAATTGAATCAACGCTGATGCCGCAGTAATTGGTTTCTTTTTCGCACTCTTGATGAACGGCTTCCACCAGAGCATGGCCATAACCGTGGTGTTGGAAGTCATGGTGCAGCCCCATGAGGCTGATCCAGTAATGTTTTTTGTCCTTTAGTGATGTCTGTACGGCTTTGTAATAGCTGCGCAGGCGTTCGGTATACAGTACGCCAACGACGGAATACATGCCCATGCGCCAGCGCCAATTGGTAGCCATGCTAAGGGGTAAGTCAGCGCGGCTTACCATTGCAACACCTACCAGGCGATTATCGAGGGTGAGGCCTATGGAAATATTAGAGAGGGAAAAATGCAGCAACAGTTCTTCGTGGATGAAACCCCTAACGCGCTGTTCGTAGCCACTTCGTTCGGCATTGAACATATAGCGAGTGAACTCATTATCTTTATACGCATCACATAATAGCGATTGTGCCTGAGACATGTTTTCTCGGGTAATTTTCACAATACGTACATTCGGTAGTTCGGTAAGCGGCATTTTGAACCTCCTTATCCTAAGAGTCTCGATTATTAGACCTGAAGACTTGACTAGGATCAACTGTCTATTAGGCCCTGTTTTGTCGCTTGAATTTATTGGATGCTTGTATGACTATGGTTGAATAAATGCACAAGGAGCAGGTTGCGATGAAAAAATTATTAATTGCCGTAGGTATTTTGGTTTTGTTGGTGGTCATTGCCGTGGTGGTGGTAGCCTCGCAGGCGGGATCGCTGATTAAAGACGGTGTTGAAACTTATGGCCCTGATATTACCGGAACTTCGGTTACGCTCAGTGGTGTGGATATTTCACTATTGTCGGGCAACGCCAGCATTAATAATTTGGTGGTGGGTAACCCTAAAGGGTTTAAATCCAGTGAAGCCTTCAGGGTCGATGAGGTGTCGGTGAAACTTGATGTGGGCAGTTTGTTTTCCGAGCAAATACGTATTGAAAAAATCTTGATTGATGGGGCAGAGCTGACTTACGAACAGGTTAATAAGACCTCCAATATCGATGCTTTGAAACGTAATGTTGAACGGAATACAGGGGCAAGCAGCGGCAGCTCTGATGCAAGTGAAGGCGGTTCCAGTGATGTACAGCTGGTGATTGATGACCTGTATATAAATGGCACAAAGGTAAATGCGCTCGTAGCTTTGCTGGGTAAGGAAGAACAGAAAAGTGTGACTATCCCGGATATTCATCTAGAGGACTTAGGTAAAGGCGGCAGTGATGGCTCGGTGTCGGCAATTGTGGATGAAGTAGTGCAGTTGGTGACGAAGGCTGTGACTAAAGCGGTAGTGGCTGAGTTGGGTAAACGTAAAGTTCAGGAAGTCATCGATAAGAAAAAAGATGAAGCTATGAAAAAGCTTGATGACAAGTTGGGTGAAAAACTGAAAAATTTGTTCTAGCCTAGATGTCGGGCGTCTTTTAGGGCGCCCGGCAAAACAGCTCTTTGCTGATTTTTGCACGGGCCTCAGCGTCTCGCTGTTCATGGCTAAGGGCTTCGATTTGTTGCAGGCGCGGGGCAATGCCCGTGCCGTTTGCCATCTGAATAGCCAGGCCAGGACGCGCATTTAATTCCAGAATCAGCGGGCCGCGGTTTTTATCGATGACGATATCCACGCCTAGATAACCCAAACCTGTGACTTCCTGACAGGCTGCGGCCAATGGTAGCAATTTATCCCAGTCCGGGATGTGCAATTCACTGAATTCACGCTGCGTATCAGGGTGCTGATAAATGGGGCGATCATGTTGAACGGCATGCAGAGCTCTGCCGGTTGCTAGGTCAATGCCAACACCTATTGCGCCTTGGTGCAGGTTGGCTTTGCCATCGGAGGCATGGGTGGCGAGTCGTAACATCGCCATCACCGGGTAGCCTTTAAAAATAATCACGCGTATATCTGGCACTCCCTCAAAGCTGTAGGCATCGAAGATGTTATGCGCTTCGATCATTGCTTCAATCATGGCGATATCGGGGGTGCCGCTCAAACTATAGAGGCCACTTAAAATATTGGTGACGTGGTGTTCCAGCATTTCGTGGCTGATGGCTTCTTCGCTGGGTTTGAAATAGATTTCATGTTCGCGTTCGGCGATTACTAAGATACCTTTTCCACCGCTGCCCTTGGCTGGTTTGATAACAAATTTTTCATGCGGCAACAGCTGGCTGTGTAGGTCTCTGACATCATGTTGATATTGCAGTGTGCCGAGTAGTTTTGGTACAGCAATACCCGCCTGTTCCGCCAGCAATTTGGTCTTGAGTTTGTTATCTACTAGTGGATAGAGGTGACGCGGATTGTGTGCGGCGACGTAATCCACATTGCGACGATTCATGCCCATGATGCCACGGGCGCGCAATTGTTTAGGGCTTGCGAAGAACATTGTCGTTAGACGCCGCTTGATCGTTGTTGTTGAGAGGGTTATTGATATTAACCTCTGTTTCCGCGATTGGCTGAAAGCGGCGTAATTCCGTCAGACGGTAACCCGTGTATTGGCCTAATAACAGAATAAAGGCCAGATTTACTAATAGCAGCTCTGGGAAGTTAAAGGTCAGGTATTCAACCACTCGGTTGGTCATACACAGGTAGGCAAGGGTTGCTACAAACAGGCTTCCACCACCCTGGATCAGTACTTCCTTGGGGCCGTCTTCCTCCCAGAGAATTGACATTCGTTCGATGGTCCAGGCGAGAATAATCATTGGGAAGAAGGTTACAGTCAGCGCCTGGCTAAAGCCCAGTTTTTGGCTGACGATGCTCATACCGGCCATCAAAGCAATCACCACGATAATAACCGCCGATATTCGGGCCACCAGCAATAGGTTGAGGTGTGAGAGATAGGATCGAATTAATAAACCAGCACTGACGACAAAAATAAAGATAAACAGGCCGGTGAGCAGAGAGGTTTTAATAAAGGCGAGTGCGATCAAAATGGGCATAAAGGTGCCGGAGGTGCGGATGCCCACTAGAATTCTCATTAACACTACGATAATGGCGCCAATGGGGACTAGCAAAATGGATTTGAAAGCGTTTTGTTCTTCAATAGGTAGGCTGTAGATAGAGAAATCCACCAGTGCTGCTTGCTCATCTTTTCCATAGCGTACGGCAATATTTCTTGCTGAATGGCTATTTTCGATGATAGAAAAGTGCACGTTCGAGCGATGCCCTCCTTCAATATCCAGCAGTGACGAACCGCCACGTTGCCATAGGATGAAGTGTTTAGGAACACCTTCTTCGGTAGTGGTTTGATTAAATAAACGCCACTGTTTTCCATCATGGATTTCAATAAAACTCTTTAAAGCCTGACGGCGGCGGCCACTTTCCAGAAATAGGCCACGTACTTTGCGGGCCGGAATTTTAGCCAGGCTTAATAGGTCGATGGCGAGTTTGGCTTTGAAATTTTCCCCGGGACGATCCCCTAATAGCAACCGAACATTTTGACTTGGGTTTTCATCGTTCAGTGTGTGCAGAAGTTCCAGCGTAAAGGTGCGGGTATCGGAGGAGTGTTGTTTGAGATCGTCGACCAGTGTATTGGCTGCCGTGCGGAAGGGCTCGTCAAATTCGGGTGATTGTATCGAAGTGGGTTGTTGGCTGGTAAGGCTTTCCTTTTCGCCGGCCTTTTCGTAAACATCAAGGCGATAATAAACGGTTTGCTTGTCCTTGGCCTGTCGTGAACTCCATTGAGCACGACGTTGATCATGTAACTTGATTTCCGTGAAGCCATAGTTTGGTGACGCGAAGTCTTCTCCTAATATCACCATACCGGGTGGACTGTTGGGCAGGGCAAAAGAAACCAGTGCAGGCTCATCCCGCGCCATAAATTCGATTTTGGCTTCGATGGTCCACACTTGGGTTTTCTCCCCCGGCCAGAGTGGAAAGCCCAAAGCAAAATGTTTGTAGAGCGTAAGCCCAAAGCCTGCTACTAGCAGTAGCAGAACAAACAATAAAAATTTAGGGCGGCTATGCATGCGATAGGCTCGATTCTAATCGTTGTTAATAACGGGTTTAGTATGGAATTTTTGACTAACATCGACAATGGCGAAGTCCTGCAAAAAATTGCGGCCAATCAGTACCTGGTTTTTGAACTCACTGCGATCCGTCAGTGTCATCCTGATACGCTGATCAAGGTTGCCCAGTCGGACGCGCATTTTAACCACGGGGCGGGACTGTGACTTGCCGTCATGTTCCTTGATTTTAACGTGGCGTGTTATGCGACGAATGATTTCAATTTTTTCGTTGTTACGCGGATCAATAATGTTAAAGCGTACATGTGCCTTGCCGTCGCGTTCGAATTCGACCATGTCCAACGCATTCAGTGAGGATGTTTTCGCACCTGTGTCTATCCGTGCGGAAAGCTGAATATCAGGAGGCGTCAGGTAGATATGTTCCAGTTCGCCAATGATGACGTGTGGGGCGGCTCCAGATTGGTTTGTTTCTATATCAGAGGCGGTGTTCAGAGATTTTTTAAGTACATCCAGGCGTTTCTGTTCTTGGCTTAGGGCTTCTTCAAGTGCCAATAGCCGGTGATTTTCTTTTTGTAGAATTTGCTGCTGGTTAGCCAGTTTTTGATGTTGTTGATTGAGAGCAGCTTCACGCTGTTTAAACTGGCTCATGGCGCAGCCTGAGGTCGAGAGTACGATTACAACTAATACCGACAGTTTCAATCCCGAGGTTAGTCGTGCCACGGAAGAGATCGTTCTTGAGGTTTTGGGAAAATGGCTCATGGCTTTCATAAAGTTGTCATAAAGTTTCTGCAACATGGTGTTATGAAAATAAAATTAGTGAAAAGGATATTTTAAATGGTTAGTTTTGAGTCAGATACTCATCCATTATCGGAATGTGTCAACCCGGTTGCAAGTAACCCTGCTCAGATTGTTGAGATCAACTGCGCGCTGCTGTCTCAGCATGCAATTACAATTGTAACGCTACAGGGGCGCGAACATCTGTCTGTTGAGCTATGTGATGCATTCACTCCGGAACTACGTCATCTATAAAACGAAGGTTCTTCGACGTCGTATACCCGGTAATGTTCAATTAAAGGTTTAAATACTTCATCCAACAGTTGTTGGTGTAACGGGTGTTGCACATAACTGCTTAAGACATCCCGGTTACGCATCTGTATTACCAATACAATATCAAAGCTGGAGTCCACAACCGAGCGTTCACTGGCGATGACCGTGCCGCCGGTAATCGTCAGAATACCGGGTATTCCAGTGAGCTGTTGAGACGCTTTTAATAATTGTTGTCGGTGTGCTTCGTTGCCGGGCTCCTTTAACCATACCACCACAATATGTTGCAGGGCTGGTGATGTGGTTTGTTGTGAATTGATACAACCCGTCAATGTGACGGCAACAAGCAGGTAGAGTAGCTGGCAGAATCTGGGCATAGTTGTAACTCATTGTGAAGCAGGTTCTAGTATAAATCCGTCAAGTGCTGGCAGATAGCCGGAGCTGCATATAAAATCTACCTTTTCTGGCATGGCTCCTATTTTTTGTGACGCTGTGAACCCTATTGTTGTTTCAGGATCATCTATCAATGTTAAGTATTAACAGCCGTTTGGCGGCTGAGCTTCAGGTTAAGGAACATCAGGTAGCTGCTGCGGTGGCCTTACTGGATGAGGGCAGCAGTGTGCCCTTTATTTCGCGTTATCGAAAAGAGGCTACAGATGGCTTGGATGATGGTCAGTTGCGTACTTTAGATGAACGTCTGCGTTATCTGCGTGAACTGGATGAGCGGCGACAGACGATTCTTAATAGTATTGAAGAGCAGGACAAACTAAGCCCTGAGCTGAGACGCGATATTAACGCGGCCGAGACCAAAACGCTGCTGGAAGATCTTTACCTTCCCTTCAAGAAGAAACGCCGTACCAAGGCGCAGATTGCCCGTGAGGCGGGTTTGGAGCCATTGGCGTTGCAACTGCTGGAGCAGCCTGAGTTGGACCCGCAGCAGACGGCCGAAGCTTTTCTCAACCCGGATCAGGGTGTGGCCGATGTAAAAGCGGCTTTGGAAGGTGGCAAACATATTTTGATGGAACGCTTTAGCGAAGATGCGCAGTTACTTGGCAAGTTGCGTAGCTTCCTTAAGGCTGAGGGATATATCAGCGCCGCCGTGGTTGTCGGTAAAGAGCAGGAAGGTGCCAAGTTCCGCGATTATTTTGAACACACCGAATTGCTGGCAAAGATGCCATCGCACCGGGCGTTGGCAATTTTTCGCGCGCGTAAAGAAGGCATTGTCTCAGTTTCGATTACCTTGGCGCCTGAGAATGCTGATGAACCTGTTAAATCACAGGCGCATCCTTGTGAGGCGATGGTGGCTGAGCATTGTCAGATAAAAAATGAAGGGCGTGCGGCTGATCGTTGGTTACAAGAGGTGGTGCGCTGGAGCTGGCGCATCAAGCTGTTAACGCATTTAGAACTGGAATTGTTGAGTGAGTTACGCGAGCGCGCTGAGCTGGAAGCGATTAATGTGTTTGGCAAGAACCTCAAGGATTTGTTGCTGGCCGCTCCAGCAGGGCGCAAAGTAACCGTTGGTCTCGACCCTGGATTACGCACTGGCGTTAAGCTCGCGGTGGTTGATGAAACCGGTAAGTTGTTGGATTACGACACTATTTACCCTACGCCACCACAGAAGCGAATTCTGGAAGCCAAAGCAGTGTTGTTAAAGTTCTGCAAAAACTACGGTGTCACTTTAATTGCCATCGGCAATGGCACGGGCTCGCGGGAAACCGATAAATTTGTCGGTGACATGCTTAAGGAAAACCCTGAGCTGAGTATTCAAAAAGTAATTGTAAATGAGGCAGGAGCATCGATTTATTCCGCTTCGGAATTTGGCGCGCATGAATTTCCAGATTTAGATGTCACCATTCGTGGCGCGGTTTCCATTGCCCGCCGATTGCAAGATCCGTTGGCTGAATTGGTGAAAATTGATCCAAAATCGATTGGCGTTGGTCAGTATCAACACGATGTCAGCCAAGTGAAATTGGCACGCAGCCTGGATGCTGTTGTGGAAGACTGTGTAAATGGCGTGGGTGTGGATTTAAATACAGCTTCCAGTCCTTTACTGGCCAGGGTGTCAGGTTTGAATCAGAGCCTTGCTAATAATATTGTTAGCTTTCGTGAGCAACATGGCGCCTTTGCTAACCGTTTGGCGTTGATGCAAGTGTCACGTTTTGGTGAGAAAAGTTTTGAACAGGCGGCCGGTTTTTTGCGTGTTAATCATGGCGAAAACCCGCTCGATGCGTCCGGTGTACATCCTGAAAGTTATGCCGTAGTGGAACGTATTGCGACCCAAAATAGCCGTGAAGTGAAAGGTTTGATGGGTGATGGTGCATTTTTACGCACCCTAAAGGCGGCCAACTTCTGTGATGACACATTTGGTTTACCCACGGTTACCGACATTATTGCAGAGTTGGAGAAGCCTGGTCGTGATCCTCGTCCGGAGTTTAAAATGGCGCGTTTGCAGGAGGGTGTTGAAACCCTTAAGGATTTACAGCCTGACATGGTATTGGAAGGTACTGTTACCAATGTCACCAACTTTGGTGCCTTTGTGGATATCGGTGTGCATCAGGATGGACTGGTACATATTTCAGTGTTGGCAGATAAGTTCGTTAAGGATCCTCACTCAGTGGTCAAAGCGGGTGATATCGTCAAAGTGAAGGTGATGGCGGTGGATATTGAGCGTAAACGCATTGCTTTGAGTATGCGTTTAACGGATCGTGCCGAGGATCAGCTTGAACAGCAGAGTAAGGCTCCGAGAAAAGCACCAGTGAATAAAGGGCAGCAAAAAAAACAGAGTAGTTGCTCCTCTCCGCAAACGAATAAACCGGCAGAGGGTACGATGGCAGCCTTACTTAAACAGGCGGGTGTTAAACGTTAGCTAAAAAAAGGCCTGCATTATGCGGGCCTTTTTTATTGTGAGATGAATGCCTACATCAGCATCTGGCGAATTTCTTCAATCTCTTCCTTGGCTTCTTCCAGAATGTGTAGGCTTTGATCAGGTGTCAGCTCTTGGAAAGGCAACTTGTGGTAAGCCGGAATGTTAGTGATAGTGGGGCAGGATTTTAGTTCACCACGGCCCATGTGTTGATGATGACGGGCAATGGTTACAATGTCGGCAATATCAACATCGGCATCAGCACCTGAGCTGCGGTTCCAATCGCCACGGGATTTCACCACTTCGATGAGCTCCTCATCAAACTGCCAGTTACGTAACATGATTTCGCCAATGTGAGAGGCATATTTGTCGGTGAGGCCTTTATAGGCGATTTCGAGGTCTTCGCCATCACTGTGGTTGTTTGCCAGCCAATCTAGTAGTGGCAGGCAGCCAATGTCTTGCAGTAAACCACCGAGCAGCGCTTGGTCTGGATCAAAGTCATCGCAGCGATCAGCCAGTAGGGCACTAATTGCAGCCAGACAGGTACTTTGTTCCCACTGTTTTTGCAGTAGCGATTTTAATTGAGGAGAGTTCGTTTCAAACATGGCACGTAAGGTGTAGGTCAAGACAATGCTCTGAACTGAATGCTGACCGAGCCGGCAAACTGCATGTTTGGCTGTTTTGATCGGGATTGGACCACGGTGTAATGGACTATTGGCGACCTTGAGAACGTAAGCGGCTAAGCCGGCTTCTGTTTGTACAATATTGGCTATTTGTAAAATATCGTATTGTTCATCTTTGAAGGCATCGCGGATTTTCATGGCAATGTCGGGCATTGCCGGCAGTTTTATTTCGTCTTTTTTGATGGCGTCCTCAATCTGAGACAGAACTTTGTCTGCGCCGGTATCTGAGCCCCCAACGTCTTCGAGTTGCATAGCGTGCATTTCCCTATCTTCCTGAAAACTAGTTAAAAATGATCAATGTAACTAAAGGATAGACGCTTTTACTGGGATTGCGGCAAAAATAACAGGGATTTTATTGTGGATATTTGATGGTAGACGCCGTAACCAGAAAAGAGTGACGACGTCTGTTAATTCTCAGTGGATACAAGCGGTTAGCTGCGTAATAGGTCTTTGCATAGGTGCAAAATTAATGCCTTTTGGGCGTGCAGTCGATTCTCGGCTTCATCCCAGACAACGGAGCGGGGATCATCCAGCATCTCATGGCTGATTTCTTCACCTCGGTGGGCAGGTAGGCAGTGCATGAACAGCGCATCAGGGGAAGCCAGATCCATTAATTTTTGATTGACCTGAAAACCAGCAAACCTCTGTTCGCGTTCCTGTTGCTCTTCCTCTTGCCCCATGGAAGCCCAAACGTCCGTAACAACCAGATGAGAACCTAGTGTCGCCTCTGCGGGATTACGGAAAATTTTCACGTGATTTTTATGTTTTTCCAGTAGCGATGCCATTGGTTCGAACCCTTCCGGGCAGGCAATGTGTAGTTGGAAACCTAGCAGGTAGGCGGCATTAATATAGGAATTACACATATTATTACCATCGCCAATATAGGTGACGATTTTCCCTCTGATTGAACCGCGATGCTCAACGAAGGTTTGCATGTCGGCCAGCAGTTGGCAGGGGTGATACTCATCGGTAAGAGCGTTCACGACAGGTACTTTTGAATATTCGGCGAAACGTTCTAACTTGCTGTGTTCGAAGGTGCGGATCATGATGATGTCCACCATGCGGGATATCACACGAGCGCTATCTTCAATGGGTTCGCCGCGTCCCAATTGTGTGTCTCGAGGCGATAGGAATAGAGCTGAACCACCAAGCTGAGTCATGCCCGTTTCAAAGGAAATACGGGTGCGAGTGGACGATTTTTCAAAAATCATTGCCAACACACGATTTTTCAACGGCTCATAAATAACACCGGCGTGCTGCATTTTTTTCAGTTCAATGGCGCGTTGCAATAATTGCTCAAACTCTGTGCCGGTGAGGTCGCAGAGTGTTAGAAAGTGCTTATTTGACATGGGGAACCTGTGGGCTGACTAGTCGTTTTCAGAGGGCTGACGACGATCAGAACTGTCGCGATCTTTGATGCGGCGTTGACTTTGGCGATCATCACCTGCGTAAACTTTGATTAATTTGCTGATAGCGTCGATTGCCAGCTCAGCCTCATCATCGCTTAACGTCAACGGAGGTAGTAAACGAATGACTGAGTCGGCCGTGACGTTAATCAGCAGGCCTTTGGCTTTGGCTAACATTACGAGCTCAGAGCAGGGTTCATTCAGTTCAATGCCGATCATCAAGCCTTTGCCGCGAATATCGATGATGTAGTTAGCGCCTTCCAGGTTGGCTTTTAGACCATCGATAATTGTTTGTCCTAATGTTTCTGCACGCTCAATCAGTTTGTCGTGAATTAGTGTGTCTACAGTTGCTAGTGCCGCGGCACAAGCCAGCGGGTTTCCACCAAAGGTGGAGCCATGGTTGCCAGGTTGTAGAACGTCGGCAGCTTTACCCTGTGCCAGGCAGGCACCAATAGGTACGCCATTGCCCAGACCTTTTGCAGTGGTCACCACATCTGGCAGGATGCCGTTGTGTTGATAGGAAAAATATTTACCGGTTCGGCCATTGCCTGTTTGTACTTCGTCGAGCATTAGTAACCAGTTGTTTTCATCACAAATGTTACGTAGTTCGTTCAGGTAGTTTTTGGCAGGCACGTGTACACCACCTTCACCTTGAATTGGTTCAACGAAAACGGCCACTACGTCAGGTGTATTACTGGCGATAGTTTTAATGGCTTCAACATCGTCATAGGGGGCGCGGATAAAGCCACTTACCAGCGGTTCAAAGCCCGCTTGTGCTTTACGGTTTCCGGTGGCTGTCAGTGTTGCCATGGTGCGACCATGGAAAGCGCTGTCGACAACGATAATATTCGGCGTGTTCATGCCTTGGTTGTGGCCATGCAGACGAGCAAGTTTGATTGCTGCTTCATTAGCTTCGGCACCGGAGTTACAGAAAAACACCTTGTCCATACCGGATACACTGGCTAGGCGATTTGCCAGTTCAGTTTGTAGCGGGATTTCGTAGAGGTTTGAAGTGTGTAGTAAACGTCCGGCCTGATCTCGAATGGCATGCGTGACAGCAGGGTGGTTATGCCCAAGCCCGCACACAGCGATACCGCTGAGAAGATCCAGATATTTATTTCCGTTGGTGTCGAATAACCAAGAGCCTTGACCCATTTCAAAAGCAGTGTCAGCGCGGTTATATGTGGCCATCAAAGATGAACTTGCCATGTTTCTTTAATCCTAAAAAACGCAAAAAGGCAGCTGATGCTGCCTAAATACTGAAATATTTGAAGCAATAATATAAAGAACTAGGCTTAAAAACAACGCGATGGGCTTTTATATCGCTTTTTTATTGCCTGTTCATAACAATTGTAAGTAAATTTTTTGCTGTTGATACATTTAGGTGTCATAAAATAGCGGCTTTTTTTAGATTTAGATTGTTTGTTTTAATACGATAAATATTTGCTAGCTTGTCGAGTTTGCATTGATTGTGGGGCTGTTAATACGTTGTGTATATATGTACAATTCCGCCCGTTATTAAATCATAGACTTGTTGTCTTTGGTTTACGCTTTGTACTAGGTATTATTTTGAGGTGAGTTATGGATGTATTGGGTACTATTAAACAACAGGTTGAAGGCAACACAATTATTCTTTACATGAAAGGCTCTCCCCAGCAGCCACAGTGTGGTTTTTCTTCTCAGGCTAGCCAAGCGGTTATGTCCTGTGGTGAGCGTTTTGCGTTTGTTAACATTCTGGATAATCCAGAAATTCGTGCGACACTGCCAAGCTACTCTAATTGGCCTACGTTCCCTCAACTGTTCATCAAAGGTGAGCTGGTTGGTGGTTGTGATATCGTTATGGAATTGCACGAGCAGGGCGAGCTGGAAACTATGATTAAGGACGCTGCGGCATCAGAAGCTGATGAATAAGATTTAAACGATTGTAAGTCCTTAAAAACCCGCGCAATTTGTGCGGGTTTTTTGTTTGTGAAAAGCGTTTGAAGTCCGCTAGGCATGTAATACAATAGCCGTGTTTCTTGATCTAGATCATATTTTACGGAGATTTACCCATGAGCGTTTTAGTTGGCAGACCTGCCCCAGATTTTACTGCTTCTGCTGTTTTAGGCAGTGGCGAAATTGTTGACGAATTTAGTCTGTCAGCAACTACCAAAGGTAAGTACGCAGTTGTGTTCTTTTACCCACTCGACTTCACTTTTGTTTGTCCTTCGGAGCTGATCGCTTTTGATCACCGCCTGAAAGAGTTCTCTGACCGTGGTGTTGAAGTGATCGGTGTTTCTATCGATTCCCACTTTTCTCACAATGCGTGGCGTAACACAGCAATCAATGATGGCGGTATTGGCCAGGTTGGTTATACGCTGGTTGCGGATATGAAACACGAAATCTGCCAGGCCTACGGTGTTGAGCATCCTGAAGCAGGTGTTGCATTCCGTGGTACTTTCCTGATTGACCAAAATGGTCAAGTGCGTCATCAAGTTGTTAATGATCTGCCTTTGGGTCGTGATATTGATGAGTTGCTGCGTATGGTTGATGCACTGCAATTCCACGAAGAGCACGGCGAAGTTTGCCCTGCTGGCTGGAAAAAAGGTAGCAAGGGTATGAATGCTTCTCCTGATGGCGTTGCGGCTTACTTGTCTGAGAATGCTGGCAACCTGTAAGCCCTAACGCTTTAAGTTGTCATAAAAAACCCGGCTTTTGCCGGGTTTTTTTGTGCCTGTTGGGAAGTGGCTATTTTTAGCAGAGGGCGGAGTTTTGTTTAAAGACTTGCGACCTTAATTCGAAATAATAAAGTTAGACGATAGTCTCTGAATTATTCCCCCAGCCAGCCGCCGAGTTCCTGCCAGCGATTGGCGATATAACAAAACAACTCAGCCGTTTTTTCTGTGTCGTATCGAGCTGAGTGTGCCTCTTCGTTGCTGAAATCAATGGCGGCGGCTTCGCAGGCTCTTGCCAGTACCGTTTGTCCCACCGCCAAACCGGCTAAACTCACCGTGTCAAAATTTGAGAAGGGGTGGAAGGGGTTGCGTTTGATGTCGCAGCGTTCGGCTGCAGCATTGACAAAGCCATGATCGAAGTGGGCGTTGTGGCCGACCAGAATGGCACGTTTGCAGCCACAGGCTTTGAGTGATTTTCGTACGCTACGGAAGATGACCTCCAGTGCTTCCTGTTCCGTATTGGCAATACGTAACGGATGGAAGGGGTCAATGCCGGTAAACTTAGTGGCCGCTTCTTCAATGTTAGCGCCTTCAAAGGGCTGGACATGGAAGGAGATGGTTTCACCGGGGTAAAGCAGGCCCTGCTCATCCATTTGGATGGGCACAGCAGCAATTTCCAATAGTGCGTCAGTGGCGGCGTTAAAGCCGCCGGTTTCCACATCAATGACGACGGGCATGTAGCCGCGAAAGCGGTTGGCCATTAGTGATGAGGTTTTTGGGCTTGGTTCAGACATCCATTTTCTCTAAAGTGTTTATAGATCTTGGCTGGGCGACGGCGGTTAAACTACTTGCCAGCTCAATGTTTCGCCAGCCATCAGCGGTGTGATCACCTCGTTGGCAGCGGCGATTTCAGTTGGAATCTGCCAATCTTTTTTACTCAGTGTAATAGTGTCGCTATTTCGAGCGAGACCATAAAAATCAGGACCATAGTGGCTGGCAAACCCCTCTAATTTGTCCAAAGCGTTCATTTTTTCGAATACATGGGCGTACAGTTCAATTGCTGCAAAACCTGTGTAGCAACCTGCACAGCCACAGCTGGCCTCTTTAGTGTGACGCAGATGTGGTGCTGAATCTGTGCCGAGGAAGAATTTGCCATTGCCACTGGTAGCCGCTTTTAGCAGGGCTTCCTGATGCGTGCCGCGTTTTAGAATTGGCAGGCAGTACAGGTGAGGACGAATACCGCCCACTAGCATGTCATTGCGGTTGTAGAGTAGGTGCTGAACAGTAATGGTGGCACCGATGTTAGCTGATGCAGATTCTACAAACTGTGCTGCATCGGCGGTGGTGATGTGCTCCATTACAACTTTCAGTTTCGGGAAGCGCTCAACTAACGGTGCAAGTGTGCGGTCGATAAACACTTTTTCACGATCAAAAATATCAATCTGTGTGTCTGTTACTTCACCATGAACCAGGAAAGGAATGCCGTGCTCTTCCATGGCGGCCAGAGTGTCGAATGAGCTTTCCAGTTCCGAAACGCCTGATTCTGAATTGGTGGTTGCGCCGGCCGGGTAAAATTTCACTGCTTTAATAGCGGGGCTTTGTGCGGCCTTGGCAATTTCTGCAGGTGATGTCTGATTGGTGAGGTAAAGCACCATCAGCGGGTCAAAGTTACGACCCGCAGGTACATTCGCCATAATACGTTCGCGGTAGGCATGCGCTTCATCGCAAGTAGAAACAGGCGGCTTCAGGTTAGGCATGATAATGGCGCGACCAAAGTAGCGAGAAATGTCGGGTACAGTGGTGGCGAGCATATCACCATCGCGGACATGTACGTGCCAATCATCGGGGCGGGTAATCGTCAGTGTAGTCATAACTTATCGGATCAAAATTGAGTGTTGAATGGGACTTGAAATAGAGCTTGCATCCTACCGTAAAGCGCCTCATTTCGGTAGAAGTTTTTGATATGTGTGGCTCAATTATGAATTGTTATTTATACCAACTAAGGCATTAAAGTTTTTGATTACAGGGCCGATTAACAGAATTGGTTGATGCATTTTATGCGTTGTTTTCTATGGGCTTGATCGGTGGATGATGAGAAACATTCGATTTAAAACTGTGGCAGGATGGCTGATTGGTATGCTGGGGGCGTTGGTAGCTCTCCCGGGGTATGCGATTAACTATTATGCCGGGCTCGAAGACAGTGAGTGGTATGTGCAAAGCTCGGTACTGGAATGCCGCATATGGCAGCCGATCCCCAACTTTGGTGAAGGCGTGTTCAGTAATCGGGCGGGTTATGGTTTGCAGTTTCACCTGCGGGGGGGACACAGCACCATGGCACCGGGGGAAGGGGAAATTTCTGCTGAAAGTCCTTATTGGAAGCCGACTGGTGATACTCTTAGCATTGGCGATGTATGGGTCGTGAACGATCTTATCCCTGTAACGGTAAAGGCGCCCTATGCAGATTTAATGCTGGCAAAGTTGACAGAAGGTTTGATGCCCACAATTTCAACTCATAGTGATATGGCGGCAGGTTTCCTGGACGTTAAAGTCGTTATTTCGACCGTTAATTTTCAACATGCTTATGCTGATTACGCCGAGTGTGTTCGAAAGCTATTGCCTGTTAACTTTCGACAGATTGAACGTTCTTCGATCTTTTATGCTTCAGGTAGAACTAAACTGGCTCCGGAAGTACTTGAGCAGCTGGATGTAATTATTCGTTATGTAAAAGCCGATAAGCGTATTAAGCGAGTAGTCGTTGATGGCCATACCGATGCAGCAGGTGATAAAAAAGCCAATGTGAAGGTCTCCAAGCATAGAGCTGACCTTGTAGTGGCCTACTTCAAAAAGGCCGGAATTAGTTCGAGAAAGCTAGTGACGCGTTGGCATGGAGATCGTTATCCTACGGAACCTAATGATACGGATGACGGGCGTGCTCGTAACCGTCGAGTGACGATACGTCTGGATCGTGAATAATATTCTGGTATTTTGTTAAGAAATACATCTGTAAATCTCTGTTTACCCTAGGCTTTTAAACGCTTCACGTTTAGAATATGCGCCCTGTGATTTTACCAAATTTTCGGAGCGACGATGTCTGATATCAAAAAAGTAGTGCTGGCCTATTCCGGTGGTCTTGATACTTCTGTTATCTGTAGATGGATTCAGGAAACCTACAACTGTGAAGTGGTGACTTTTACTGCTGATTTGGGTCAGGGTGAAGAGGTTGAGCCAGCCCGCGCCAAGGCTGAAGCTATGGGCGTCAAAGAAATCTACATTGATGATTTACGCGAAGAGTTTGTGCGTGACTTCGTATACCCGATGTTCCGCGCCAATGCGATCTACGAAGGTGAATACCTGCTGGGCACATCGATTGCTCGCCCACTGATCACCAAGCGTCTGATTGAAATTGCCAACGAAACGGGTGCCGATGCGATTGCACACGGCGCGACGGGGAAAGGTAATGATCAAGTGCGTTTTGAACTGGGTGCCTACGCACTGAAACCTGGCGTGCAAGTGATTGCGCCATGGCGTGAGTGGGATCTGACTTCTCGCGAAACATTGCTAGCTTACTGTGACGAACACAGCATTCCAGTTGAGAACAAACAGGGTAAAAAATCGCCTTACTCAATGGATGCTAACCTGCTGCACATTTCCTACGAGGGCGGTATTCTGGAAGATCCTTGGGCCGAGCCAGAAGACAGCATGTGGATGTGGAGTGTTTCCCCTGAAGCCGCGCCTGATGAGCCTACTTATCTGGAGCTGACTTACGAGAAAGGCGACATTGTTGCTATCGACGGTGAAGCGATGACACCTGCGACTGTGTTGACGTATCTGAACAAGGTCGGCGGTGCAAATGGTATAGGCCGTGTTGATATCGTTGAAAACCGTTTTGTAGGTATGAAGTCACGCGGCTGTTATGAAACTCCAGGCGGCACCATCATGTTGAAGGGGCATCGTGCTATTGAGTCCATCACGTTGGATCGTGAAGCGGCGCACCTCAAAGACAGTCTGATTCCTAAGTATGCTGAAGTGATCTACAACGGTTACTGGTTCGCGCCAGAGCGTCGTGCACTACAAGCATTGATTGATGAAACACAAACCTTTGTTAACGGTGATGTGCGTCTCAAACTTTATAAAGGCAACGTAACGGTTGTTGGCCGACGATCAGAAGACAGCCTGTTCGACGAGAGTATTGCGACTTTTGAAGATGATGCCGGTGCCTACGATCAAAGCGATGCAGAAGGCTTTATCAAGCTGAACGCACTGCGTTTGCGTATTGCTGCCAGCAAGGGTCGTAGCCAGCTTTAGAGGCTATCTAAGACTTCTTTGCTGTTGAATTAAAATGATGGGAAGCGCTAAATCGCTTCCCATTTTTTTGCGATTCTTTTTTTGAGGTGATCCATGCGAATTCTGCACACCATGTTACGCGTTACTAATTTGGAGCGCGCTATCGATTTTTATACCAATGTTCTTGGCATGCAACTGCTGAGACAGTCTGATAATGAAGAATACAAATATACCTTGGCTTTTGTCGGTTACGCCGATGAGTCTGATGAGGCGGTTCTGGAGCTAACCTATAACTGGGATGTAACGGAATACGACTTGGGCGGCGCATTTGGCCATATAGCTATCGAAGTGGACGATGTTTATTTAGCCTGTGATTTGATTCGTGAAAAGGGTGGCCTGATTACTCGCGAGCCAGGACCAGTGAAGGGGGGTAGCACCGAGATTGCCTTTGTGAAGGATCCTGACGGTTATTCTGTCGAATTGATCAGTGCCAAACATGCCGCCAAAGGGTTGTCCGGCTGAGAGTTAATTCAGCTTTCAATGAGTATTAAAAAGCCGCTTACTAATGAGTCAGTAAGCGGCTTTTTTGTTTCTGTGCGGTTTTGTTAGATTTTCCTTTGTACGGACAGAATCATCACGGGTTCCCGAGGCACATTTTGATACTGTTTTACGGTAGCCGTACGAACACGGCTGATCATATCGATAATGGGCAGGCCATCGGTGATTTCTGCAAACACAGCGTAGCCTGGTTTGTTAAAACTGGCGTTGAGACTGACGTTGTTCTCCAAGTTAATAAAAAACTGGGAGGTAGCGCTGTTTGGATCTGGCAGGCGGGCCATGGATAATGTACCGCGGCGGTTTGCCAAACCATTATTGGATTCGTTCACAATCGGTGCGTTGGTTTTTTTGGAACGCATATGCTTCATAAAGCCTCCCCCCTGTATTACAAACCCGGGAATGACGCGGTGAAAAATAGTGTTGTCATAAAAGCCCGCATCCACATACTCTAAAAAATTGGCGACGGTTTTAGGTGCCTTTTCCGGAAGTAGAGTGATCACTAGCGTACCCATGGTGGTATGCATTTCAACTTGGGGTTTTGTCGTCGGGGCCGCCGGCGTTTCGGCTTGAGCTTGAAACGCACAGCTCAGGCTTATCAGAAGCAGGATGGAGCGGAATAGGTAAGTCATAGTTGTTTCCTAGACCCAGCCGGAGTCTTTACGTTTTGGTTTGAGTGAGGGCAGTACCAGACCTAGAACTAGGCCTAGCAAAATTGCACCAGCGCCCATCATAAAATACTGGCTCTTAGCATCGTTCTTGAGGCGCTCATTATCTGAACTCAACAGATCCTTTTCGTTTTTCAGTTGCTGATTTTCCTCGATCAACTGCTGATTACGTTGATTGATGCTGACGGCATTACCGGACACATCCTTAATGTAGTTAAGCTCTTTTTCTAGCTTAGCATTGGTATTTTGCAGCGCTTTGTTTTGACTGTTCAGGTTAGATGCTGTTTTGCTGGCGTTGTTTTGTCCGCTAGTCAGCTCCTGGTTTTTCTTTTTTAGGGTTGTTAGTTGCTTCTGTGCTTGGGCTAACCGGTGTTTGGCGATGGGTGTTTCTTTCAGATAACGTGTCAGTACCCAACCCTCTGTGCCTTTTGAGGTTTTTACTTTGGTGTAGCCAGTTTCCTTGTTGGCATCAAGTATCTCCAGTGCAGTGCCGCTTTTAGGATAGGCAATAATGCGATAAGCATTGGAGTGTCCAGAGTGTAACGGCGCCTGGAAGCTATCCGTTACATAGGCGGTTGCAGCTAACAAGGGTTGGCTGAGCAGCGAAGCGGCTAGTACAAATACTAATTTTTTCACGTTAGATTCCACACTCTTTCATTAGGTTAATAGCTGTTGATGCAGCGGAATTTTTGATTCAGTGAAGCTAGGGAAGTACTTTATTGAAGGGTTTAACGGTTACTTTTTCGTAAACGCCCGCTTCAATATAAGGGTCCGCATCTGCCCAGCTTTGTGCTGCTTCCAGTGATTCGAACTCGGCAACGACCAAACTGCCAGTAAAGCCAGCTTCACCGGGATCAGCGGCATCAATGGCTGGGTGTGGTCCGGCGATCAGTAGGCGGCCTTCTTCTTTTAGCGCAATCAGGCGCTCAACGTGGGCTGGACGCGCTTCTTTGCGTAGTGGCAAGCTATTAGGGATATCCTGGCTGATAATGGCGTAAAAAAGAGACATGTTTGTTTCCTGTTAAGAATTATAAGGTGATGTTATTCGTTGGATTCGGTTTTTTCAGACGGGCCATTTTCAATATGGCGGGTCAGATAAATGCCCTGCAAAATGATAAATACCAGGGTTAAGCCCAGCATGCCGAACAGTTTGAAATTAACCCAGGCTTCTTCTGAAAATTGGCCGCTAAAGGCAACATACAGATTGACCACGCCGCTGAAAATAAAGAACGCGACCCACATGATGTTGAGACGTGACCAAATGGCCTGCGGTAATTCAAGCTGGGCTCCCATCATGCGTTGCAGAATGTTCTTTTTACCGATGAACTGACTGCCCAGAAAAACGGCGGCAAATAACCAGTTAACGATGGTGGGTTTCCACTGAATAAAGGCTTTGTTTTCAAAGATAACGGTGGCACCGCCCAGCACGACGACCAGCGCCAGGGTGACCAGATACATCTTTTCGATTTTGCGAGTGCGCCAGTAGGAATAGGCGACCTGAATAATGCTGGCGGGAATTAAGACCGCGGTGGCGGTGATCATGTCGCCGGTGTATTTATAAACGGCAAAAAAGATCGCGATGGGGAAAAAATCGAACAGTATTTTTTTCATGAAGTCTGCTTTATGTGAATCCGGGTTTCGGACATGTTGAGGTTGGGCAATTATAAAGGACTTATTATAGACATGTGAAATGCGAGAAGTTTACTTAGAGGGTAAGAATTTTTAATATTTTGGTTAAATTTTCTGCAGAATGAGCTGGATTCCCTTTTTTCTTGACGCCGATCATCTTAATTTTGGACGTTAACAAAAAGACTGCTGACAATCACATAACGCTGAAGCCTTCTGTCATAGAAGATTGGTTGATTATTTGTCTTTCTTAATGGGAATCATCATGAAGATGAAGGTCTACGTTAGTATCGGGGCCAAACATCATCAGATAGATATGAAGGTGATCGGTAGGACTGATATTTTGTGATGTAATTAGATAATGACTTTCATCCTGATTGGGGCACCATCAAGGCGGCCTAAGTGGTATGCTTTTCTTTTAAATTTTAGTGACTTAAGCGGATTAATTAATGCTAAAAAAGTTTTTACCCGTTGTCATCTTGGCTGCGCTGGTTGGGTTTGCCGTTTTGGTAATGATAAACCCGCCACAAAGTGAGCGTAACGGTACACCAAAGGCTAGAGAATTGGCCGTTGAGGTCGTTGAGTTACGCAAACAGCACTATCAAGTCATGTTGCAAAGTTATGGCACGGTGAAGCCTCGCACCCAAAGTGAATTGGTGCCACAGGTGTCTGGCAAAATTGTTGGTATTAGTTCGAACTTTCGGAATGGCGGTTTTTTTGAAAAGGACGAAGTGCTGGTTGAAATTGACGACAGGGATTATCGAGCCAGTGTGAGCAGTGCTCAAGCCAGTTTGATTGAAACACGACAAATCTTAGTGCAGGAGCAGGCTCAGGTGGCTCAGGCCAAGGAAGATTGGGTGCGGCTTGGTAATGAAGGTAACCCGCCGACTCTGGTTTCACGTGAGCCGCAATTAAAGGCTGCACAGGCCAAAGTACTGTCAGCTGAAGCCTTGCTGGATACAGCGCAAGCCAATCTTGAGCGTACTCGCATGGCGGCGCCCTATGCAGGCCGAATGTTGGAGAAAAAGGTCGGTATCGGACAAGTGGTGAGCGCAAATACGGCCGTCGCGAATATATATGCAGTTGATACCATTGAAGTACGCCTGCCGCTTAAAAACGGTGATTTGGCTTATATTGATCTGCCGGAAAACCTGCGTATTAGCGACAATGGTCACCAACTACTGCCAGCCGTTCAGTTAGTTTCGGAACTTGGTAAAATAGAGCATTGGCAGGGATTAATTGTGCGTACCGAGGGCGCTATTGATGCTGCCAGTCAGCAGCTTTATGTGATTGCGCAGATTGATGACCCCTATGGCGAAGCAGCGCGTGACCGACAACCGTTAAAAATCGGCCAGTATGTGAACGCAGAAATCAATGGGCGACTGTTAACCGATGCGCTGGTGATTCCTAACAATGCTATTTATCAGAGTAGTTATGTTTACCTTGTCGAACAAGGGCAGTTGCGCCGTCGCGTAATAACAATTGCCTGGCAAAATAATGATGAAGCGCTCATTCAAAAGGGGTTAAAGGCAGGTGAAAAACTGGTAATTACACCACTTGGACAGGTGGCATCGGGTACGGCCGTAAAAATTATTGGCAATAGTTCTACCGATGAATCAACGACGACCCAATCCTCGACTCCCCAGTCTGGGGCACTGTAATGATCAGTTGGTTTGCCCGTAACCATGTTGCCGCCAATTTATTATTAGTCTCTATAATTTGCCTGGGTTTGTTTTCGGTTCGAACCGAACTGCCCGTGGAGTTTTTTCCTCAGTTTGATACTGATACGGTGACGGTATCGGTGAGTCTGCGTGGTGCAACGCCGCAGGATGTTGAACTGAGCATTGCCATTCGTATTGAAGAGGCTCTGCTTGATCTTGAAGGTATCGATAAAGTCATTAGCCGTTCAGCTGAAGGCAGCACCACTGTGACTATCGAGCTAGATGATGACTACGATGATCGAGACTTGCTGGCGGACATTAAAGCGCGTGTTGATGCCATCAATACCTTTCCTGTAGAGGCTGAAAAGCCAGTTGTTAGTCTCGAGCAATTTCGCAATCGCGTAATTACTGTAGCCGTGGCGTCGCAGTTTGGTGAACATGAAGTGCGGGAATATGCAGAACAGGTGCGTGAAGATTTATTGCGTTTGCCTGGTATCTCACAGGTAGAACTTGATGCGGTACGTGATTACGAAATCGGCATTGAGGTGGCGCAGGATCGACTACGTGAATACGGTTTAACCTTGGCCGCAATTGGCGACGCCATCAGTAAAAGTTCGCTGGATTTATCCGCGGGTAATATTCGTACAAAAGGCGGCGATGTATTGATTCGCTCCAAGGGACAGGCTTATCAGCGCGATGAGTTTGAACGTATTGTCATCAAAACCAATGTTGATGGCAGTATTCTCAGGCTCCGTGATATTGCCCTGGTGAATGATGGTTTTGAAGAAGTACCGTTACGCACACGTTTTAACGGCGAACCTGCTGCCTTGGTTGAGGTGTATCGCGTAGGTAAGGAAAGCATTATCGAAGTGGCTGAAACGGTCCATAAGTACATCGATGAGGTACAACCCTCGTTGCCTGAAGGCATGAGGGTCAGCTACTGGGATGATAACTCGATACCGGTCAAGAACCGTGTTGCCACCTTGCTGAGAAACGCCGCACAGGGCGGTATTTTGGTGTTGTTACTGCTGACGTTGTTTCTACGACCAGCGATTGCCTTCTGGGTGTTTGTCGGTGTGCCTGTGAGTTTTATGGGTGCCTTTTTTGTCATGAACCTGATGGATGTGTCGATCAATATCGTCAGCCTGTTTGGTTTTATTCTGGTATTGGGCATTGTGGTGGATGACGCCATTGTCACCGGCGAAAATGTCTATCGCCATATGCGAGGTTCAGAAACCGGGCTACAGGCGGCCATTAACGGTACTAAGGAGGTCTCGGTTCCCGTCACTTTCGGCATTTTGACGACCATCGCTGCTTTTTTGCCGATTGCCTTCGTGGAGGGCGCGCGTGGTGCTATTTTTGCCCAGATTACGCTGGTGGTGATTCCGGTGCTGATTTTTTCACTGATAGAGTCAAAATTGGTCTTGCCTGCTCACCTCAAGCACGTACGCTTGCCTCAGGAGGGAAGTCGGAAAAATCGACTTGAACTGTGGCAGCAACGTTTTGCCGACGGTTTTGAGGCTGCCATTCTTAAATATTACCGGCCGTTACTGAAGCTCAGTTTGCGACACAGCTTTTCAGTTTTAGCGCTATTCATTGGCAGTTTTATTTTGCTGCTGAGCATTATTACCAGTGGCTGGACTCAATTCACCTTTTTTCCGCGTGTGCCAAGCGAAACAGTGAGGGCCACACTGGCGATGCCGGTGGGCACGGCCTTTAATGTCACGGATCGTTATATTGATCGTATGATCGTTACCGCTCAGCAATTAAAGGAAAAGTATCGTGATCCGAACAGCGGTGAAAGTATCATTCTTAATATTCTAGGTTCCACCGGTGCGAGCGGTGGTGTCGGTAGCCTTGGCAAGGTACGTTTCGAAGTGGTGCCGCCTGAGCAGCGCGAGCTGACGGTTAGTACCACCGAGCTGGTTAATGAATGGCGGCAGCTTATTGGTGAAATTCCAGGGGCGGAATCGCTACTGTTTCGTGCGGAAATTGGCCGTAGTGGTGATCCCATTGATGTACAGCTTACGGGGCGTTCACTGGATCAACTAGAGAGTGTAGTTGATAAAGTGACGGCTCACCTGACGCAGTATGGAGGGGTGTTCGATATTAACGACAGCCTCTCTACCGGTAAGGAGGAGTTGCAGCTTGAACTGACGCCACAGGGCCATGCACTGGGGCTATCGCGTGCCGATGTTACCGGTCAGGTACGGCAGGCATTTTTTGGTGTTGAGGCGCAGCGTATTCAGCGTGGCCGTGACGATGTACGAGTGATGGTACGTTTGCCTGCCGATGAGCGCAAAGCGTTGGCCGATCTTGAGGGGCTGTTGATTCAAACGGACAGCGGTGGTTCTGTGCCATTATCTCATGTGGCAAAATTTGAGACGGGACGTAGCCCAGCCACTATTTACCGTGTCGATCATTATCGTACCGTTAATGTTCGCGCTGATGTGGACAAAAAAGCAGTCAACATGCAGATGCTGCAGCAGAACCTAACGGCCTTTTTGGATGAATTACAGCAGCAGTATCCTGGTGTGCGTTATGAACTGGAGGGGGAGGCCAAAGAGCAGTTTGAGGCCTTTGGCTCACTGGGCTGGGGCTTGCTGTTTGTGTTGTTTGTTATTTATAGCTTGCTGGCGATTCCTTTCCGTTCCTATGCGCAGCCAATCATCGTAATGTCGGTGATGCCCTTTGCTGTCATTGGCGCGATGATTGGTCATTGGATTATGGGCATGAACCTGACCTTTCTGAGCGTGCTGGGAGTGATGGCCCTGCTCGGCGTGGTGGTCAATGACAGTCTGGTGCTGGTGGATTTTATCAATCAGCGTCGCCGTTCTAAGGTGGGTTTGCTGAAAGCAATTTTGCTGGCGGGAACGGTACGTTTTCGCCCGGTCATGCTGACTTCTGCGACTACCTTCATTGGCTTGATGCCACTACTTTTTGAGAAGTCTACCCAGGCACAGTTTTTGATTCCAATGGCTGTGTCACTGGGTTTTGGGATTTTGTTTGCGACCCTCATTACGTTGGTGATGGTGCCGATTAACTACTTGCTTCTGGCTCAGCTCAAGGCCTGGATAGATAATAAACGAGTTATTAACCCGAGCAGGCTGCAAAATAGGGACTGAGGGATGTTTATCTTTAACGGTTACCTTTAGTTGATTAGCCTAATCCTTTCGAATCAGGAAAGGAAAACTGGCTGTTGGCTAAAAGTTTCTTTTCATGACACCTATCCCTATTCGTTTTTCCTAAGGAGTGACCAGCGTAATACCGCTGATTCGTGGCGGTGTCTCGTTTGCATCAAGGTCGGTTAGAATTCTTACTTCAAAGCCCCCTGCAGCTGCAGTCAGTGCCGTTGCAAGCATTTGGGACTGCACTCGTCCTCGGGTGCTGAAAATAAATTGTTTATCTAGAAAAGCACCACGCACCTCGTCCAGTTGAAGTACTGGGCCAGCTTTGTTTTTTTTATCACCTTTTATTTTCTGGGAGCCAACAAAGTCTATCGTACAGTCATACCAAGCTTCCTCTGCAGCTGCATTGCTACTTAGTATGAAGCTGGTAATGAATATAGGTGCCAAGCTTTTCCAAATTGATTTTGTTTTCATGACCTTTTCCTTTTCTTCAAATTGAAATTTTTGTTAATTGAGCAGCAGTTCGAGTGACGAGAGCGCAGCTTTGTTTGGCTGGCTGTTGATGTCATCAGAACGCGTTCCGGCTCGGTATTCACGCAGGTTATTGACACCATCTCCATCCTGATCCAGCAGAGCGTCTCCCGGATTGTTGCGGTCCAGAAAAGCATGCTTCTCTTCAACGTGATCGGGTAATCCGTCATTATCTATGTCCGTGTCGAATAGCGACATGGCTTTATCGTAGGAGTCCAGTCCGATCTGGTAGCCAATAAGACGCCCAGGGATGTCATCGGCACGTGGGTGAATGCCGCCATAAATACGTGAAATACTTGTTTCATCCGATGCATCGCGGTATGTCGCCCATTGCAGGGTGATATCGACACTCGGTCCATCCTCAAAAACCAGGAAGGTATTTTGTGGTGCAAGAAATTCACCCATTCCACCCGGAAAGAACTCATCTCCGGTGAAGGCCGTCATTAGTTCGGCTGCGGCGCGGCTGAAGGTGCTGTGCCCGGATACATATCCGGCGAAGGGCGGTGTGACGAAACTAGGACGTTGATAGGGCCACCAGTTTTCCACCAGTATCCAGCCGACACCGGCGACACTTGTTTCAGGGACGGGAATGAAATCGGGGCCACGCCAGGCATAGGCTGCAATCTTGCCAATACTGGCAGCGCCTAGGTGCTCGTGGCGCTCTCCGGGCGCGACCGATGCGGCAGTAACAACCTCAACACGGCCAGGAACCAGCGTAATACCATCTGGGTGATATGAGGGGCCAGCGGGGTTTGTGCTTTGTCCTAAATCAGCCATGTAACGGATGGCCGAAACAGGACGAATGTAGTCATACCAGCCCTTTATCCCCCAGGCGGATACAGCGCAATCATGCATGGCACCAGCGAGGGCGATGTAGAGTTTGACGTCCCACTCCAAATTATCAACGACGGGGCCATAGCCGCTGATTTTTTTCACTACCGCGGGATGGTCGGAGACGTAATTGGCGATGGTGAACCAGTGGCCTGGCGGGGTTTCAGAGTCCGGCCCGTCGGCCCAGAATTCTGCTAGCACACGGTAATAGTCGCCTGCTGGTACGATTTGAGGAGTATAGGGTAGTCCTGTTGCCGGGTTCAATGCATGTCCGGTACCGTTGTTTGTTCCCAGTGTGCTGCTACCACGGGCATAAGGGCTAATATCGATCATGACGCCATCGTTGGGGTCGAGCTGACTACTCCACTTCAGGACTTGTTCGAAGCCTGCGCGATATTCGGCATCCCCTGCGCCACCAAGCTGTGGCGGCATCCCCGGGTCGTGGAAAACCTTGTACTTGAAACCATCTCGTTCAAAATTAGTCAGGTCATGCTTGGTTAGGGCAAAGGGTCTGACTGCTCCCCACTCGGGGCTCAAAAATGGTACTGAAGAATCAGCTGATAGTGGCGGGAGTAACCCAGATTGACCAATGAACCTGATTGTCTCAAATATTAGAGCTTGCCAATGATTGGGAAAGCGAACGTTAGGGTTGCCAGGATCTTCAGGTTTGAGGCCGGGGTTAATTGGACTGTAGTAACGGTTGGCGTAATCATTTTGTTCGTTCGCACTATCATCTTTACCAAATTCAATAATCGAGGCTGCTATACGATTGCCCAGCGCTGCGGGTGAGTTTCCAGCCGTGTCAGTAAAACCAATATCATAACCAAGCGCCATCATCTTTGCGTTTACTGAAGGCAGCACTGTTGCGGCTCCGGGGGAGTTTGCAAAGCGGTGTTTCAGAATATTGTAGGCAGCGTAGCTAATGGCTTCATTGCGAGCGATTGTGATATTTGCTGCTGAAGCTCGTTCATGGTGAAGGTAGGTGCGGGCCTCATTGTCGTAAGCAGCCCATGCATCCCAGATGGCAACGGAGGTATGGAAAAGGTTGCGTGCGTGAACGGTGGGTCTGGCAAAGTCCTTGCGGATAGCATGGAGCAATTCTTCGTTCCATTGTCGCGCCACTGAGTGTGTAGGGTTTGCAGCTGCCAGTGACCCAAAAAGGACGCTGGTGAGAAATACTGTACAATATAAAAGTGCTTTTGTACCCCGACCCAGCGACGTGGAACGAGGCGTTCTACTTTCGTGACAAGAAAGATTCGTGGATGAATGGCTTCTGGTCATACTTATACCTTGAAATTGTGGAACATTAAGGCTGGGTAAATATTAAAGGAAAAGTTATTAACGGAATTGTGCATCTTGTTAAAAACTATTAATACCGATTGATATAGGTCAGCTATTGGCTGCCGATAGTTATTTATTTGCACTGACTATCTCTAATGCTTGGGGTAGTGCGCACGTTTTCGGTAATTAACATGTAGCCTTCGCTCTAATCAGATAAGGTAATTAAGTGTTCTGTTAGCCCTGACTCCCAGTCAGGTTTTTTTAGATTTAAGTCCCCTTAATCAATAGTTCTTGGCGAGAAAATAAGGGCCGTTAAGCGGCTAATGCGTCTCGCTAATTTCATGCTGTAGTTTTTCAATTTCATCAAGAATACGAATAAATTTTGTGCCGAAAGGCGTGACTTTATACTCGACTCTTGGTGGCACTTCGTTAAAGGAGGGGCGTTCAAGAATCCCAAAGTCGGTATTCTTACGCAGGCATTCGTTGAGCACTTTAGTTGTTAATCCTTCCACACTGCGTACCATTTCACCCGATCGATTAATGTCACAGGCCAGCAATTGATAGACGGTTAATGACCATTTACAGCCGAAAATGGTTTCTACCATGCGAGCGCTTTGCTCGGGTGTCGATTTGCGCATAAATATTTTTTTTTAGATTTCATGAAGGTATAGCAAAAAGTACCTGCCTTACTGGATTGTTCTTACTTTTCAGTAAGTTAAACGCTCCATTACGCTCTCTCCACACGTTAAATAAATATCTGTGGAGAGAGCGTAATGAGTGAACAAAATAAAAGCTTGGCATTGGTTGTTGGTGGTTCGAGTGGTATGGGCAAAGCGGTCGTTAAAGCGTTGGCTGAAGATGGCGTTGATGTGTTGGTGGTTGGCCGTTCAGCCAGCAAACTTGAAACTGTACGTAGCGAACTTGCTGGAGCGAATGCAAGCGTAGAAACGCTGCAGGCGGATCTGTACAAGCCTGGAGACGTACAAGCTGTGATTGACGCGGTTAACCGTCAGAATCGTCATATTAACTATTTGGTTAATGCGGCCGGTTACTTTAACCCGCTGCCATTTCTTGAGCATTACGATATTTATCAGGATTTAAACCGCGCCTTGTTTTTTATTTCGCAGGCAGTGGCGGGCAATATGACCGAGCATGGCGGTGGTTCGATTGTAAATATTGGCTCGATGTGGGCCAAACAGGCAATTAAAGCGACGCCTTCATCGGCCTATTCAATTGCGAAGGCGGGGCTACATGCTTTGACGAAGTATATGGCGATGGAACTTGCCGAGGCTAATATCCGTGTTAATGCGGTTTCCCCCGCGGTGGTTAAAACGCCTATTTATGAAGCCTTTATTGAACCGGATGAAATGGATGAAATGGATGAAATGGATGAAATGGATGAAATGGATGAAATGGATGAAATGGATGAAATGGATGAAATGGATGAAACGCTCGCAAGTTTTGATTCTTTTCATCCATTAGGCCGAGTAGGGGTAGCCGCGGATGTTGCTAACAGCATTCTATTTCTATTAAGTGAAAAAGCCAGTTGGGTAACCGGCGCAATTAGGGATGTTGATGGCGGTGTTATGGCTGGCCGCAATTAAACAGCAGGTAAATAAGCTCGCATATTAAAATTGTTGGCTGGATGTCAGCCCTCAGGGTTTTGAGGGTTGATGGAATTCAATCACATTACTGTCCGGGTCACGTATAAATAAAAACACCGCACCATCTGGTGTAGTAATAGGACCTTCGGTAATCGGCATATCCAGCTCTTGCAGGTTTTTCTGTACCGCATCAATGTTCGTGATTTCCAGAGCAATATGGGTGTAACCGGTAAATTTTTCTGTTTCATCCATCAGTTTATTGGTTGTCGAGGTGGGTGAGCCATTGAGGATGAAATTGATATTGATTCCCGATGGGTGTTCCATAATTGCGACTGGCTCTGGTCCTACGGGACCAATGATAAATACAAACCCCAATCTTTGGTAAAAGGCACGTGAGGTCTCCAAATCCTTGATTCTCAGGCCGACGTGATTAATGCGAGTTATTTCTCTCATAGCTTGCTTCTCTTTCGTGACTGTTGAACTTGAGACCAGCACAAATTCTGTCTGTTCGGTTATAAGTTAATATTAAGGGAGCTTGCTCATTGCTTTGTCAGCGCTGCCGATTAACTCTCTAGAAGTGTATTGATAATGGTTGCGCTGGACGTTATTTCTGCGGTGGTTTTTCCGCCTTCCTTGAGGACTGCTATAGTTTATGTGAGCGTAGGTATAACAAAAATTCTCAGCAAGGAAAGCCAATGGATGGTAACAGACGAGTTTTACCTATTCTTGCAGGTGGTGGCACACGCCTTTCAGCGCACGTTGCTATTTTAAAGGGTCTGCAGGATCTCGATTAAACTTTTGATCATTTGGTGGGTGTTTCCGGTGGCAGCATTGTGGCAGCGCTTTATGCCGCGGGTAAGCCGTTGCCGGAACTTTATAAATTAGCGCTGGAAACCAAGTTTAACCAATTTCTCGGACAATCCCTGATTACTCTTGTAAGCAAGGGCGGTCTATCCACGGGTAATGTGTTTGAAGAATGGATGGATGACCAGTTGCGAGGTATTCGTTTTAAAGATCTTGATATGGCGTTGTACATTGTCGCCAGTGACGTGCCGACGGGGGAGCCGGTTATTTTTAGTAAAGAGGAATCGCCGGATTTAAAGGTCTCCAGAGCCGTTCGATTCTCTATGTCGATTCCCATTATCTTCAGTTTTAATGAATATAAAGATCGGATTTTGGTGGATGGCAGTATTTTGTCTGAGGATGCATTGTTACGCGACTGGGCGGGTGATGGTACGCAGGCTATCTGTTTCCGGTTGCGCAGTACAGCCAGTGGCGAGCGTTATTCGAAATCACATATTCCGATCGTCAATTATTTAACACTGTTGATTCGTTCGTTTATGACAACCATGTCCCGTGAATATGTACATGACGAGTTTTGGCATAATACGGTGGTGGTTGATACGGGCGATACCTCGCCAATCACTTTTAATTTGAATCTGCAGCAAAAAGAAGATCTGTACGAAACGGGTTATCGTACAACGGTGAGGTGGTGCTAAATAAGGTGCTTTTTCACAGCAGCTAATCAAGGCCTGATAAGCTGCTGGTTAGTGTTGTCTTCTTTTGAATTTTTAGGGCTTACTAGCCTTCCTCGCGTTTCTTTTTGATGGCATCGCAAAAAATCAGTACACAATAAAATAACGCTGAATAGAAGAAGGCGAAAATGACACCAACGGCCGGTGCTAAGGTTCTGGCCGACATTCTTTCCACTTCGTTCTGGGCGGCCTTTTGTTCGGTCGTTAGTTCAGCACCGGTGAAAACACCGTCGCCGTTAATATCAAAGCCAGCCAGCTTCATCTCATAATAGTATTCAACTGCCATGGTTCCGGCGAGGATCAACAGATAGGTGAGTACAATATTGATCAGTACCAGCCATTCTTGCTTGATGTTGTTTTTCAAAACCACCTTGCGAAAGAGCATTAGCAGCAAGGGTAAACTCAACAGGGGTAGATACAGATAATAAAAACTGTTCATGGTAAACCTTAAGTGAAATCTTTTGGGAGAGCAGGGGGAGACTAATCAATTAGGCAGGCTATGCTACGTGTCCTGATGATTGGGATCAATAGTTGCTTTGTCGGCGAGCTACTAGGAATAACAGGTAAAAAAAGGGGCAGTCATTGCCCCGCACATAGACGTCCATTTCAAAACCGGGATTAACTAAAATGAGAGTTAGGTCATAGTTAAGCATGAATTAGGCAAGGGCTGCATCCAACTGCCCTAGCAGGCGGTCAACAATTTTATGTTCCTTAGATGTTAATGATTCATAACTGCGTGCTTGGTAAACGTAATCGACTTCATTAAATAGCTTATCTAATTGTGCTTGCTGTTTTTCGCTTGCTCCTTTGGCGGGGCTATTTTGTAGAATCTTGTCGATTTGATTGAACAGACTGTTAACTCGCTTCTCTTGCTCGGTATTTAAACTTTTGTGATAACCAAAGAGTTGATCTAATTGGCTGACAAGTTGTTCTGCCTCACTGGCGCTATTGGTTAGGGGGTTGCCAATAAATTTTCTGCCCAGCGGAGTGTTATTATTTATATCGATTGGGAAATCAAATACTGGTGGATGGCTGATTACGTTAATTGATGAAGAGGTGATACCTGAAAGATTCATCATTCTGATCCTTTTTTGTTTTTATATGTTGACGGTTTTTTGTCATTTTTCTGACATTTCTATTTTTAAGGCTAAAACCGTGCCAATTTATTTCAGGGGTATAGTGGGTTTACTAACAGTTTGTGTATTTGAGGAGGAGAGGGCAGCTAAAAGCTGCCCTTGCTACTGAAAATCTTATGAAGCAAGGGCGCTTTAATTGTGTGTCGTTTAGACGCTAGTTAAGTTGATCTATGGCTCTACGAACGCGATTGGCATAGTCGTAATCTGCCTTGGGAAACTGCTTCAGCAGACGTTCTTGTACAGAGCTTTCTGCATGCACTAAACCATCTGCGATGTTTGCTGCCAATTGTACTTTTTGCGATTCACTCATCAACCTGAACAGATCACCGGCTTGGCTGTAGTGATCATCCTCACTGGTGTCGTAATGCGTCAGCCAGGCATTCTCTAATATGGGTATGGGTGGTTCGGCTATAGTTGGTTCTGGCACAGCTGAGCCCTGATTAATGGTATCATTAGGGTAGAAGTTGCGATCAGATCCTTGATCCTTGATCCTTGATTGTTATTGTTACCGTGCATTGGGCAGCCGCCTGCCATGGCTCCGTCGCGTTGATAGTGGTTCACCGGACAACGTGCCGCATTCACGGGCAACTGATTGACGTTTACACCCACTCGGTAACGGTGTGCATCCTGATAGGCGAGCAGGCGGCCCTGTAACATCTTGTCTGGCGAAGTTCCTATACCGGGCACCAGATTGCCCGGTGCGGAGGCTGCCTGCTCGGTCTCTGCAAAATAGTTTTCCACGTTACGGTTTAGCTCCAGTTGGCCCACTTCAATCAGAGGGAAATCCGCATGGGGCCAAACTTTGGTGAGGTCAAAGGGATTAATGGCGTAATGTTGTGCACCGGAGGGTGACAGCAGCGCGGCCTCGTTATTAGTTAGGGTTTCAATGCCCTGATTACTTTTGAAGTGCCATTTAAACCAGCTGCGTTCCCCCTTTGCATTCCAGAAACTGTAGGTGTGCGAGCTGAAACCGTGCATGTGGCGGTAGGATTTTGGGATACCCCGGTCGGACATCAGAATCGTCATCTGATGCAGGGAATGCGGATGATTGGCCCAAAACTCATACATAGCTGCTGGATCAGCCAGATTGGTTTGCGGATTTTTCTTTTGTGAGTGCACGAAGTCCGGGAACTTGATGGGATCACGCAAAAAGAAGACAGGCGTGTTATTGCCCACCGCTGCACTAATAATTATGAGAATAGCCATATTCTATAAGGGTTTTAGTGAAGATGGTTAAATTCACAACTTATATCGAAAATAGTTGAGAAAATAAGAGCAAGTTCTCACATATTACTTGTTATTACTTGGCGCTGGAAATACTTAGAGATGAGAATGGCCGGACATTAGAGGTAAGAATGACTAATACACGAACGGCCGTTATGTGCTGTGAATTCAATCGGTCAGCGCTGTCATAAAAGGCGAGCAACTTGTTGCGAGTACAGCGTTGGAAGCGCGATTTCGATGGTTTTTTATACCCATTGCACACTCTAAATGTATGGATTTCCGCCAGCGCCGCCTTAATAAATATTGCAAATTTATAACCCGCTGCTCTTTGAAGACATTTAGCTTTGCGAGGTCATAATTATCGCTTTCTTGGCTGGAAGTTTTTCATCTCTTTGAGGGGATAAAACGTGCAGTGGGGCCAGTTATGGCCAGGTGGTCTGTTGATTTTTTATGCGGCGTGGTTGTGTCGGCCGCTGAGGTAACAACGGCCTTCATCATTCATTTAATTAGCCAGGTTTCCGCGCCAACAGGGTCGCAAACTGCAATTGCGCGCCATTGTGCATAGCGCCTACATCTTCATTGTACTTAACCAGCTCCCACCCCTCGTAAGCCTCACGCAACTGCCCTGATTTTAGGGTGAAAGGGAAGCGGACTGGGCATGGGTGTTCTTCCGTGTTCATAGCGCAAACAATCAGGTTATAACCGCCTGGCAAAGTATGATCTTGCATATCAGCCATAACAGCATTAACACGAGCTGGGTCTAGAAACATTAAGGTTACGGTGCAGGCAATAAAGCCATAATCCACACTAAGCTCGGCATTACTGATGTCGTACACCTGCGCCTTAGTGTTGGCTATTCCCTCTTCGCTCACAATTTTCTGCAACATACCGATAGCGCTGGGGTTGTTGTCTACTGCGATTACGTTAAAGCCAAGCTGGCTCAGGAATAAGGTATTACGTCCATTGGAACAGCCCATGTCTAAGGCACTGCATGGCTCAATAATTTTGCACGCCTCTACCACTTCACTGTGCGCAGGATTTAAGCCGTAACGGCTATTTAGGTCAACTGTCATGGTATCCACTTAGTTTTTGAAATGAGGCCAGTATGTTACTACTTCTTAAGAACACTTAAATGACACCAGTCAAAGCTTTTAGAGCTAATAGAGCTTTTTGCGATTATCGGTAAAAGGACTCACAAGCTTGAAAAAAATTACGATGTAAAGATACGGCATTGTTGACCAGAACATTGCGAGTGGCCGCTTTGGGTTGTGAATTCAATCGGCCAAATTGTTTCAAGCCCAGATATGCAGAAGTGTTAGATCAAGTCAGGATTAATACCGCTTAATGTTTAATTTATTTAACTTATTCTAAAGTTCTGTTGCCTTGAAAAAAGCCCGGTACTATCGGGCTTTTTATTGTTGCGTTTATCTGAGGACTGATTAAACCGATTCCATACCAATCGATTTACGTTTGATGCTGGATTTATTTAATATCTCCCAAAAATCTATAGAGGTCTTTCTAACTAAACTCAAAAGCTCCAGGGCGTGGTTTAAAGAAATATTCATGGAGCGGTTATTGGGGCTAATGTTGTCGGCGTAATCTGTAACTCATTGTGCGAATTCAATCGGTCGATGCAACACACCCATTAAATTTAGCAGCGGGTGATTGAAAAGATAGTGGCTCACCTCAAACAACAAGAAGCACATGCGCCAAGAGCAGGGCCACGTGAACTGCTGCCACAACCTAACCTTTTCGATTGATGATGAAAGATAGGTAATGCTGCGAAGCAGGCGGCAGGGTTGTACCTGGCCTGTAGATAGGTCGGAGCGAATATTTACTGCTCAAGTGGTAAAATGATGCTGAAGCAGCGATGTAAAGTCGAGGTATAGAGGCCAATATCACAGAGAGTTGAACAGAGCATAGGTGTGGACTTTCGGGAAAAGGCCTTTTATTCTTTTTATATTTATAAGAATCGGTATTGTGAGTGATTATTTGATTCATAATCGAACGATAAGATTGAGATGTCTATGACTACTTTAGACGAGTTGGTTGGCCGGCATGTTAAGGAATATAACTCCCGTTTAAAACATATTGATGAACTGGCTGAGCAGGCGGCCATTCTGGAGGAAGAAAGTCACGTAGCCGAGCTTGCTGAGCTAAAATCAGAACGCAACAAATTAGCTGACTATCTTAAAGAACTGGAACAGAATCCCTCAGAGATATCACTGAAAAAGTCAGGTCCAATGGCCATCTGGGATGTGATTGCCCAGCGTCTGGAAAAGCTAGTGGAAAAGATTGATAAAAAATCAACCCCTAAGTAAAAGGTCGCTTGATAGAAGAGGGTTACATTCTGTTGATCCGAAGGCGTTTGTTTATTCTTGCCGGGATAATAATTGATGCACGATAGTTGTGTCTTTCTGTAATCGATCAACAATCTGGGCATTGATCGAGTCGGCAGGGAAAATGCCTTCGTCGTTTTCTGTGCCCAAATTCTGGCCCTGTCACGTTGTTAATCAGACAGTGCTGTAACCCTCTCCCGCTGTTCATTCACTGTCATCAACATCCCCAGCCCTGCCACGGAAAAAATCAACGTGGGAAGCATTGCGATTCGATGGTTACCCCCACTCCAGAAATTGACCAGCGCATCGCTCATCGGTCCGATGATCGCCGCCAGCCTGTTTGACATACCCCACAGGCCCAAAAACTCTCCCGTATACACCACCGGAGTGAACTGCCCAACACGGTTTTCCGTGATGCAAAGCTCTGCGGGTTGATTAGCAAAGAACGTAATAAGCACGGCGGCTATCCATCTCCCTAGATTTACGGTCATGCCCCTATCTTGCCCTGGACAAAACCAAACACAAACGGCCCTACGCAGAGTGACATTGACCACCAGGAAGCGGAACAGGTTTAGAGGCCAATTTCACACAGAGTTGGTCAGATCCTAGGTGTGGACTTTTGGGAAAAGGCCTTTTATCCTTGTTATACATATACTTACTTTCACTAAGCAGCTTAGGTGGAGTATGTGTTGATGTCAGAAGCTGATGTTCTAGTTTAGCAAGGGCGCGCAGACGATGCTTTTCCTCAAGCCATGATACGGCTGGTCTGGTTTATGCCGGAAGGACAAATGCCGGCCAGTCTCGAACTGCTTTCGCAAACGGGCGCTTTCCATATGGTGGAGCGGTATACGCTTGGCAA
>Ga0105355_10000096_pt1 | contig 70446 bp, 63 predicted proteins | sample GOMGulsemesocosm_2_FD_83508 | JGI IMG/M metagenome (GOLD analysis project Ga0105355, IMG submission 83508) | Methane-oxidizing microbial communities from mesocosms in the Gulf of Mexico - GOM9C Gulf of Mexico | ecosystem: Environmental > Aquatic > Marine > Cold seeps | place: Gulf of Mexico...
TAACGTCAATATCTTATCACGACCCTCACTGTTAGTGCGTGACGGGGTCAACGCCAGCATTAATGTTGGCAATAACATTCCGACCGTTGGTGAGATAATTTCCGATCCGACCAACGGTAACCGCACGTCGGTAATTTATCTATCGACGGGTGTCGATTTACAAGTTAAACCGACAATCAATGCCCGTGGCGTGATCATCATGGAGATCAACCAAAAAATTAGTGACCAAGCCAAGGGCAACAGTGCTGTGGCGGGGTCGCCAATTATCTTTGAACGCTCAATTAAAACTGAAGTCATCGCCCAAAATGGCCAAACTATTGTGCTCGGTGGGTTAATTAGCGACAAGCATTCACTAAACGATACCAGTGTGCCATTTTTCTCTTCTATTCCTCTGTTGGGCAAGCTATTTGACTCCAAAGAGGATGCTACTATTAAGACCGAATTAGTGGTATTGGTGACGCCGCGTATTATCGAGTCAAGTAGTGATTGGGACGAGATTAAAGCGAAATTTTCTGCTAGCCTGAATGAATTGGTGATCGAATAAGCGAGATTATTTAGGCACGATAGAGAGCGAAAGTTAACTATGAATAAAGGCTTAACTTGGTCATGAAAAACGATGATTTTTGTCTTGGCGCAATGAACAGTAAAAAAAACTGCCTAGCAGGTAAATAATCGCTTGAATATTAAAAATATCTGCGCTACCGTTTGCATAACGTGATGTTGTTTTTTTAAGCTCGACATAGTTAGTAGCGTGTTTTTTGACCTGTTGGTATATAGGTTAATTAACAAGAGGTTGACAAATTGAAATAACTACGTAAATATAGCTCGCGTTAGAAGTCGCTTTGGCGACGGCCTTAGTGTTGCAATTTTAACAATAATAAATTTTGGGCAATTCAAACGAATTGAACGCCCGGTTTCATGAAACAAAGGAAAATAAAATGTTTAAAAAATCACTTTTAGCATTGTCTGTAGCTGCTTTCGCAGGCGCAGCAAGTGCTGGTACTCTTTCTGTAAAGGTTGAAGAATCAAATACTGCTGCATACGCTACTGCAGTTACAGGTACTTTTACTGCTGGCGCAACTAACGAGTGTTCTGCACTTGTTGCTACGTACGGCGTTAAAACAGCAAACATCACTTACGCAGCGGGTTTCACTAAGACTACTGTTGCTGTAAACGATGGCGATAGCGACGATACAGTTTCGGTTACTGCATTCACAGATGTTCCAAATGGCATCTACGATGCTGGTGTTGCAGTTAATACTCTTAACTACACTGGCGATAAAGCTTGTACTCTTACTGTTCGTGCTGACGAATCATTAATCGGTGCAAATGTTGCTAAGTACTCTCTTGAAGGCGCAACGGCTAATGGCGTAACGATTGAAGCTGCACAAGTAGCTGGTATCGGTGGTATTGCTGAAGAAAACACCATTATCTTCACCATCACTGGTGGTACTATCAATGGTATCGATAGCCAAAACGCTACACTAGTTACAGGTACTCGCAACTCAACAACTGGTGTTATCACTGTTGTTGATGCTCAAAACACATTCACATTGAATGGCGTCGTTGGCAACACTATCCTATTCTCTGCTGATACTGGTTACGGTAACGCTGGCGGTGTTGGATCACCTTTCGAAATATTATGGCTTTCTGGTGTTGAAGTAACTCCTGATGCAGGCGTGACTGAGCTATTGATCTCATCTGTAGTTCAAAACACGGCGGCAATCGTTGTAGACACAACTAAGAGCACTGTTGTTACTAACATTGACAACCAGTACACATCTACTGTTGTTGCTGGATTAGATGGCATCATCGATGTTGCTTCAGAGCGTTACGACCTAATCAAGCACACTGATACAGACAGCTCTAAAGTGTTGTTAGGCGGTACTAATGATGCAAACAACGTAGATTCATTAGTTGTTAAGAACAAGCTAAACACTTCTCAAGGTAACCTTTCTGCAGATACTATCACTTACACAATCAGTGGTGATTTTGCATGGATGGCTGACTTAGATGCTGCTGGCGATGAAGATGGCAAGATCGAATCTGCTGAAATTATGACAGCTGTAACACTGGCTGGTTTCGACGCGTTAACTGCTGGTGCACTAACCACAGCTGTTGATGATGCAATTACTAAAGCTGCAGTAAACTCAGACCTAAACGAGTTAACGCTAACTATCGATGGTACTGACGGTGTTGCCGATCTTTATCACCACATTAAGATTGTTACTCCTGGTACTGCAAACGATGCTGCTGAAGTATTAGTTGCTCAAGATTTCGTTGCTGACATCGTGATTGCTGAAAGTAAAGAAGCAGTTACAATGAAATCTGCAACAGCACTTGATGCTGGTGAGTGGACTCTTAACGGTTCTGTAGTGACTATTCCTTACATGCCTTTCGGTCCTAACACTAAAGTAATCATGCGTCACACTAACACTGGTGTTCAAGACGGCGCAATCACTGTACGTTACATGATCGAAGATGGCGGCACAGACTGGGTTTCAGTTGGTGAAGTTGTTGCTTCTTCTACACGTGGTGTTATGGATATTCGTGATGCAGTAATGGAAGCTATCATGGCTGACGCTGGCGTAACTAAAGGTAAGGTAGCAATCGAAATTACTACTAACGTACCTTCTAAAGACGTTACTGTTTACGCTGCTTACAATGTTAAGAACAGCGCTGATGACCGTGGTTTCGTAGGTACATTCGGCGAACACGGTTCTGCAAAATAATTGTTAGTCTAACTAACTCTTATTGCTAGCTTGCTAGCAGTGAATCTTAAAAAGCGAGCTTAGGCTCGCTTTTTTATGTTCGGGATGAACGGTATGCCTCGGTGCCATGGATGGGAAAGAGAGGCATTGTCAAGGATGTAAAAATAATGTTCCTTTCAGTAAAAAAGTGGCTTAAACACTTGCCGTTGGTTAAACGGTGGCTACAGCAACGTCAGCTTAATCATCAAAACAAGCTGTTGTCGCATCAGTTGGCATTGGCGGTTGATTGCATTAATACGCTCAATGAGTCTGCACTTAATGATTCAGTGTTACCAATTGATTTGTCGCGTTCTAACACTGATTTAGCCATTGTGGTGTCACTCACCAGTTATGGCGAACGGGCGGCTCAGGTGCATCACACCATTTTAAGTTTGCTAAACCAAAGTTATTTAACGCCAACCATCGTGTTATGGTTAGCCGATGATGAATTTAGTTTAGCTAATTTGCCTCAACCCCTTACTCAATTATTGGCTAAGGTTGACGGCGAACGTTTTCAAGTACGCTTCTGTGATGATATTCGCTCATTCAAAAAACTTATTCCAACCCTTGAGTTGTTTCCTTGCGCGAGCATTGTCACGATGGATGACGATGTTATTTATCCGTATAATCATCTTGAAAAACTTGTCGCTAAGCACCGCGAGCACCCAAACGTTGTGGTGTGTCATCACGCGCGCTTGATGAAATTTGACGTTCATCACCAGGTGTTGCCCTATCATCAATGGTCATTTGTTACGGCGCTGCCTGATAGCGCTGATTTAAGGTTACCCAACCGACACATTTTTCCGGTGGGGATTGGCGGTGTGTTGTATCCTGCTGGTTGCTTTAGTGATGAGGTGCTTAATAGCGCAGCGTTTATGCAGCTGTGTCCCGCCGCCGACGACTTGTGGTTTAAGCTGATGGCGCAGCTTAATGATGTGCAAGCGGTGATGGTGGACGCGCCAACGCCCTATAGCGATTATTTGTTGCTGCCTGGCTCGCAAGACAGTGGCTTGTGGGCCGAAAACAAGACACGTAACGATCAACAATTGTTAGCGATTGTTAACGCCTATCCAAATATCTCTTTTGGGGGGAAGTCGAATGACTAAGCGCCTGACCAGACTATTCACCGGAGTTTGCCAAGGGCTATGGCAACGATTGTGGCGAACGGGGTATCCGTATAAACCCTTTATGCGCAAGCACCGCTGTATCTTTATTCACATTCCTAAAAATGCTGGCACCAGTGTGCTGCAATTGTTTGGTGATGCTGGGGTGCGCCGCCATGTGCCGTGGATTCATTTTTATCGCGCCAATCAATACGCCTTTAATCGTTCGCTCAAATTTAGTATTGTGCGCCATCCGTTGGCTCGGCTTTATTCAACCTATTGTTATTGTGTTGATGGTGGCAATCGGTCAAGCGATGATTTGGCCTTGCAGGCATTGATTAAATTTGGCTCTGATAATTTTGATGGCTTTGTACTTAATGTGCTCAATAACGATTTGATGATGCAGCATGAACTGTTTATGCCGCAATACCTTTTTGTGTTTGATCGTCAGCTACACTGTAAAATGGATGTGTTGCTTAACCAAGAGCAGTTGGCGCAGCAATGGCCTGTTTTTGCTAGTAAGCATGGCTTTGGGCCGACTTTGCCCCATATTAACCAAAGTAGTGGTGGACAGACACTGCCAACACTAAGCGCGGCGGCGCTGGACAAGGTAACAACCACTTATGCGCTCGACTATTCTCTATTAGGATATACACCATGACACAAGGTTGGCAAGCGCCTAAACCTGAATTACTGCCCGATTTCATTATCTGCGGCGCCATGAAAACAGGTACCACTACGTTACATGACATGTTAAATAAGCACCCAGGGGTGTTTATTCCCGAGCGGGAAGTTCATTTTTTTGATTTGGACAATCCGTTGCAACATCCCGACTTTAATCAGGTGATTGCTGGCCAGTGGCAGCACCGCAAACTTGAGCAAGCGCCTAAGGATTATTGGTCGTGGTATCAGGCGCAGTTTGCTGGCGCAACATCATTGCAGGTGGTGGGTGAAGACTCAACCACCTACTTGGCCTCGGCACTTGCGGCAAAACGTATTGGCATGCAAGACAAAGCGATTAAGCTTATTGTGATGTTGCGCCATCCAACCAAGCGAGCGGTGTCTAACTATTGGCACCTAGTGCGTAGTGGCAGAGCAACCTATTCTTTTGCCGATACCTTGTGCTTTAATCCTTATAGTGTTTTAAATCGTAGTCTGTATAGCACGCAAATTAATGACTTGTTAAACCATATTCCAGCGGAGCAGATTAAATTCGTTATTTTTGAAGACTTCATTGCCAACAAGGCGCGGGTGCTCAATGATATTTGCGATTTCATTGGTGTGGATGCAAGTCAGTTGCCAGATGATGTATTGAATGTACATGCTAATGCCACGTACTATCCAAGATTTGTTAGTTTGCAATTATGGTTCAATCGGCTGTTGCCAGGTGCGGCGCAGCTACAATATCACCAGCGTTTTAGTTTGGCGGATAAACAATCTCAACACTGGACAGTGTTGCGTGTGCTCAAGGGTATTCATCGACGTATTAATCCAATGGTCAAACGCAAACCCGCTGCGATTGGTGAGATCACTAGCGCCAATTTAGATAATTACTTTATTGAGCAGTTGGCCGATTTAAATGAGTTGGTGGGGCGCGATGTTATGTCGCTATGGTTTGGTGATGCTGCGTCTAAATAACGGATATTATTATCGATGGTAAAGTTTAGCGCAAATCTGTTTAGTAAAGCCTTGGGCTTGGTGTGTTTAAAATTAGCGGCATCGGCGCTAGCGCTATTTTTTCACTACTTACTAGCCAGGCAGCTGACGGCGGAGCAATTTGGCTTATATGCTTTGGCGATGAGTGTATTGATGTTTAGCGCCGTGTTAGCTAAACAAGGGTTAGAGCAGGTTAGTGTACGCTTTATTGCCAAAGCGAGCGCAGCCGATGCTAAGTTATGGTATGGCGTTATTGTCGGATCTGCGTTGCTTAGTTCAATCGGCATGGGGTTACTTATTTTTTGGTGTTTAGGGCTATTTTCACAGGCGCTATTTGGTCAGCCTCAACTTGGTGATTTGGCACTGTTTATTGCTCTGCTAACCCCAATTCAAACCCTAGTTGCGATTAATAGCAGTGCTCTAAAGGGGCTCGGTCATGCGGGCAGCGCGATGTTATTTAGTGGCCTGATAACTTTTTCAATAGCTGTGGTGGCACTAATTGCGATGCCCGTTGTTAGTGCCTATGACGCGTTACTCATTTTTATTCTCGCTTCATTGTTTGCTCTATTACTTAGCTTTGTGGTGCTTACCACTAAGTTCGAGGGCACCTTGTGGCTTAAATTCGATGAGGTAAGGTCAATCAAACCGCGGTTGGGCGAAATTTCACGAGTGAGTCGTCGGGTGCTTGTTATTTCGATTGCCGCATTGCTGACTCAGCAGTTGAGTACGATTCTGTTGGCCAAGCACATGCCTTTGGCTGTGGTTGGCAGTTATGCCTTGGCGATAAAATTTGCCATGTTACTCAGTTATCCTTTGATGGCGATTAACGCGATTACGGCGCCGCGCTATGCTCGTTTGTATCAAGCTAAAAAATTGATACAGTTTAAGACACTAGCACTTGGAGTGACTAAGGGATTGTTAGCGCTGGCTACTGTCGGGCTGATCGTGATATTTTTGAGCATTGATGCAGTTTTGGCGCACTTTGGCGCGGATTACGCGGATGCGGCATGGCTAGTTAAGATATTAGCCGTGGGGCAGTGGTTTAATATGTCGACTGGTTCAGTGGTCTCGATGCTGATCATGAGTGGCCATGAAAAACTGCATCGGCGCAATACATTGTGGTTAACCGGGGCTAATGTTGTGGCGCTATTGGTGCTTATTCCGCTCTATGGTGTGTTGGCCGCCGCTATTGTGACGAGTGTAGCGATGGCGATTAAGAATTTGGTGGCGTTGTATTTTGTTAATCAATTAATTTACCGCCGAGTGGACCACGTTGGGAGCGTTAAATGATATCGCCGTTTGATAAGTGTTTGTTTATACATGTTCCTAAGGTTGCAGGACAAAGCATTGAGCAGCTATTTTTACAACGCGCGGGGTTAAACTGGCAACAACGAGAACAGTTTTTACTCAAACATAATCACCAGCCAGCACTTGGACCACCGCGTCTTGCCCATTTAACTTATCGTGAGTATGTTGAATTGGGTTACTTGTCGACAGAGCAGCGCAATGAGCTGTTTTCGTTCGCGTTTGTGCGAAATCCCTGGTCGCGACTGGTCTCTGAGTATTTGTATCGCGATTATCGCTGTTCGTTTAAAGACTTTGTGCTTAAGCATTTCCCAAGGGTGAGTGATGATGATTATACAAAGGGCTTTGATGGCTATCGTCATGTGATGCCTCAAGCTGATTTTTTGATCGATGAACACGGTAAGCTGGCAGTTGACTTTATTGGCCGCTTCGAGAATTTGGCCGATGATTTCTCCACCCTCACCACACAACTCGTCGGTGAGTCATTGAGGTTACCTCATCGTAACAAGACCGAGATAAAAGGGTTGAGCAAGCTTATTTCACGGCTAAAACCTAAAACTGCTAAACCCCATTACCGCGAATATTATGATCGAGAGACTCGCGATGCCGTTGCTCAGTTATATAAGACGGATATTGAATTATTTAAGTATGATTTTTAGCCGTTGATTGCTACCAATCATATCTCTGGCCTAAATGTCGGTATAACTGCTCATTGGCTTGCTTAAAGGTTTCGTTGAGTTGTTGGTAAACCTCAGGTGGCACCTGAGTTTTATTATTGCCGACATTTTGTGATTTAACATTGGGGATCTGATGCGCCTGGTCAATATTGAGGAACTCAAAGACTTTGTTTAGGATTTTGTTGGGCTGGCTAAAAAACTCTTCACTGTTTAAAATTAATAATTGCTTAGGAGAAAAGTGCTGCCGATATGTCTCGATCTGCTTTACGTACATCCCCCGCGCTTGATAAGAGTGCACGCGGTAGCTTAGAGCTTTATATTGCTTGTCATGGATAGCAGCGCTTAAACGGACGGATTCTTGTGTCATCGCTGCCGCGATGTCTAATGTTTCAAAGTGGTGGCGTTGCGAGTGAAAGTAGTGCGAAATTGCGCGCTCAGTGGGGTTTCTTAGTAAGATTATTATTTTTGCATTCGGAGTTGTTTGTTTAATCCGTTGGGCTACCTGTGGGTTAAATAAATACATTGGGGTGGCGTCAAGACAAATGTCTCCTGCCGATAGTTGGTGCTTTAGGGCAAAGTGAGCACGGTACCATTGCTGCCCGTTATTATAGGTGTTGATGCTTGGTTTTATACCGCCATCAAAGTAGTGGATTTCTTTTAGAAAGCTTTGATGTACCTGTGGGTGCTGTACCAAATGATGATATAAGCTAGAGGTGCCCGCTTTTTGCGCGCCGACGATATAACAGTTTGGTAAGCTACGTTGTGAGGCGCTGATGCGCCGAAGCCACCACTGAAATCGGCGTGGTAGACGTATTAGTTTGTTAGCTTGATTGCTCATGTGTATATTTAGCCAGCATTAATATGGTGTTGCTACTATTTTATCTTGATTCGTGGTCAGGATAAAGATGTTGTTTTTTAGAGGATTAAATTTATGAATATTGGCTTAAAGATCACAGCGCTTAGTTTGACCTTTTTACTTTCGGCGCCGATCTTGGCGATGGATTTGTTAAACGACTATAAACTGGTGTGGAGCGATGAGTTTAATGGCGTTGAGCTTGACCGCTCAAAGTGGAGTTATCGCTATCTTGGGCCGCGACGTGATGCGGTTAACGTTAAAGAAGCGGTGACGTTTGATGGTAAAGGGCACTTAGTGCTGACCACCTCGAAAGTGGGGGATAAATATCACACTGGAATGATCGGCACCGGACGAACTTATAAGGCGAGGTATGGTTATTTTGAGGCGCGGGTGTTGCTGCAAGCAGAACTGGGGCATTGGTCGGCATTTTGGTTGCAAACACCTTCGATGGGTATGCACATTGGCGAGCCTGAGTTGGCTGGCGTTGAGGTGGATATTTTTGAGTATTTGCGCAAAGAAGATGATTTAGTGCGCCACGCATTGCATTGGGATGGCTATAAAAAAGATCATCGCTCTAAAGGCAAGAAGCCGGTGGTTGATGGCCTGTCTAAGGGCTGGCATACCTTTGGGTTGTTGTGGACAAAGGACAGTTACACGTTTTATATCGACGGCCAGCAAACGTGGAAAACCAGCAAGGCGGTGTCACGGCGCAGCCAATATATTATCTTGAGCTTGGAAGTTGGTAAATGGGCGGGTGACATTGCTAAGGCAACCTTGCCTGATAGCTATTTAGTCGATTATGTTAGGGTGTATCAAAAGAAATAGTTTGCGGCATTTAACTATTGCTCGTTACGGATTAGATGGCTACGTTTTTTTGAGTTGCAGGGAATGAATATGTTGGGTAAATGTTTAAGGGTGAGCGTAGCGGCACTGGTTTTATCACTTACCGTGATTTCATGTGGTGATAAGCAGGATGGCGCTGCTAAAAATGTTGCGCCCAAGGCGCTTATTGTTACGGCTGAGTTATCAGTTTTATCGGATAGTGATGTGATGCTCGATGGCTCTGGCTCAACTGACGTTGATGGTGATATTGTCAGTTATCACTGGCGGCAAACCGCTGGCACGCCAATTACCTTAGTCGGTGATGCGGCGAGCCAATTATCGTTTGCGGCGCCTCCAACTGATGATGAAATGTTAGTAACCTTTAGTTTGACCGTAACCGACAATTTAGGTGCACAAAGCACCAGTGATATTAGCATCAACGTTGTTTCAAATGATTTCACTGTTAGCTACGCTTTTCCAGGGGCAGGTAGTCGCTTTAAAGGGGATGTTATTGATGTTAGTGGTAAGGTAACCACGCATAGCCTTCTGCAAGCAACAGACATGCAAGTTACGGTTGTGACCGATAGCTTTGAAATAATCGCTGATGTTGATATCGATGGTAACTGGGCTGCCACCGATGTCCCGGTGGGCTCCAAAAGTTCAGTGCTTAAAGTTATCGCAACAGATAATAAATATAATAGAGTCAGTTCATCTCAGGTGAGCTTTGGTAAGCACGGCATTCATTTTTCCAATGCGTTAATGGCTGTTGATAAAGCCAACGACGATATTGTGTATGCGTTTAGCCCAGGGCCTTCGGTATCTCAACTGATTAAGATTAACTTAGCGACACAAGAGAAGATCCTAATCTACAGCCTGCCCCATGGTCCCGAAAATACTTTAGCCTATGTCAAACATGTTGAATATGATTCATCTGCGCAGGTTATGTATCTGCTTTACACCCGTTGGGATGGGGCACATATTTTTGCAATAGATATCAATTCAGCACAATTAAGCACCATATCGACCAATAAAATTGGCGCAGGCCCCGAATATCCTCCCTATAGTTTTAATACGATGGCCATCGATACCACACGGGGCATTGTTTATATTTTGGATCAGCAATATAAGCGGTTATATGGTGTCGATATCGCGTCGGGTGATCGAACCATTGTGTCGGATAACTCATTGATTGATGCGGGGCCACATCTAAAATCACCAAATCGTATTGTCATTGATGAAAGTAGAAATGTAGCTTATCTCGGTGACGAAGGCCGGTTGCTCAGAGTCGACTTAACCAATGGTCGCCGCAGTATTGTTACCTCAAGTGAGGTAGGCGCTGGTGAATTACTGCCTAACTTTACACTGATGGCTTTTGATTATGTTAATAATGAGCTTATCGTGAGGGCTAAAGGGGGCAATGTGTTGTTTAGTATTAACCTTGATTCCGGCAATAGATCAAAAATTGCAGGTGTGAGTGTATTTGATGATTCAAAAAGGTTACATGAAGTGCTTTTTGACGGCCGTAAGCTGCGTTATCTCATTAATGACTTTGTGGAAGGCTTAGCAAATGATACCGACACGCTGTTTTCAATCGATGTAGCAACGGGCCGACAAGCAATCGTGTTTGAAGATAGAGTAAATGCAGGGCCCTACTTAGGGGAGCCGAGAGCCATAACCATAGACGCTGTAGGCGAGTTTGCTTATGTGCTTGACACCAGTCGTCCAGGAATAGTTAAAGTAGATTTGAATAGTGGCCAGCGCACTGTTTTATTTCAGGTGGTTAATAGCGAATATACTATGCGGGGACTAACGCTCGATGAGGAAAATAATTTAGTTTATAGTTTGGCCGTTACGGGATGGTGGCCGAATCAAGTCACCACTGTGATTGAAATCGACTTAGCCACCAACGCTAAAGCCGTTTTGACTAATGATAAATATCCCACAGGAGTCGAGTTGTCGGGTTATCAGGACATTATGTTTGATAAAGGTGAAAACGCATTATTTGCAATTCATTATGAGGATTCTTTGGTCATTAAAGTTGACTTGGAGACATTAGATTCAAGTATTGTTGCAAGTGCAGATGTTGGCGATGGTGAGTTAATTATGCATCCCACTGGCATTGCGTTTGATAAAGTCAATAAACGACTAATTGTTGCTAGCGAGGGGACTGGTGCGACACATACGATAAGAATCATCGCAATAGACATCGACAGCAAGAAGCGACAGACATTATACTCTCCAGATATTGGTAGTGGCGAGCTGATTAATATTCCGACAAGTTTAGCGTTGGACTCAACAGGGAAATACGCCTACACATTTTCGGCTTATAGCAAGTTCATTCGTCTTGATTTGGACAGCGCCGAGCGAACCGTGGTATCAGGCGCTAGCCAAGGTAACGGGGTTGCGTTAAGCGGCATCTCTTCAATCGCTATTTCAGGCGATAATAATTTACTTTATGCCACCTCATATGATCTTGAATCTTTGCTGTTAATCGATAATAAGAGCGGCGATCGGGTGATTTTAAGTAAATAGTGGACAATTCTATATTTTAAAATGAGATGCTTGTTATTTGTTTCAAATAACAAGCATGAACACTCGACTATTCAACGATTTGCAATTAATATCTAGCCCCTGTTAGCAGGGGCTAAAGTTGCAATTCCCTCTTTGTAGAAAAATTAAAGCTCCTAGCTACTGCTAATATATTACGTCGATGAAACGTAATGATATCATTCGCTTATTTGTTAATATATTGTGGATGTACACCCGTCATACGGGGTCGCATCTTATTTTTTAGGTATTTAGCCTACCCTCGTTTTAATCACAGGTATTATTCATTGAAAAAGGTCTTTATCACCGGTGGCGCTGGCTTTATCGGCTCGTATATCGCAAAAAAATTCTACGCAATGGGATATGACGTTACGGTTTATGATTCATTTAAACAGTATATGTTACCAAGCCCAATTGTTACTCCGATTAATCCTATAACTCGCTTAGGGGAAATTTATTCTAAGATATCTGTGGTGTTTGGGGATACTCTGCACAAGGATTGTTTACGCCGAGCGTTAAATAAATGTCAGCCAGATATCATTGTCCATATGGCCTCATTACCGTTAGCTGATGTTGCGATAGAGCGGACTGAAGAGGCCTATAATTCGATACTCACCAGTACGGTCAATATATTAGAAATAATGAGAGACTTTTCACATCAATGCACTTTGGTGTACGCATCTTCGAGCATGGTGTATGGCGATTTTGATGGACAGTCGGTAAATGAGAGTGACTTAACCGTGCCCAAAGATATTTATGGTTCACTTAAGTTGGCTGGAGAAATAGTATGCTCTGGCTATCGAAAACGATATGGCATCGACATTAGAGTGGTTAGGCCTACGGCTGTTTATGGTCCCTATGATGCAAATAATAGAGTGGTATATAAGTTCATCACTCAAGCTATTAAGGGCGTTCCTTTGACTGTCAATGGCGATGGAAAAGCGAGGCTCGATTTTACCTATGTTGAAGATACCGCTCAGGGCATCTTTCTGGTTGCAACAAGTGACAATGCTAGGGGCGAGACATTTAACATAGCCAGGGGCCGCGCATCGTCATTATTGGAGCTAGCAGATATCATTAAAGAAAATATAGGTGATATCGATATTAGCTTTGGCGAGACACCAAGCCATATGCCAAGTCGCGGCACACTGGACATCACCAAGGCACATAACCTACTCGATTTTCAACCTAAGTTTGATTTAAAAGAATCAATACCTTTGTATATTGAGCACTTATCTGGCGGTACTGTTTGATGTCAGCGTTCAATATCCCCTTTATGCGTTTGGATCGACAGTATGATTTGCATAAAGAAGAAATACTCGCTCGATGCGATAGCGTATTTGGTCATGGCGGCGTGCTGCAAGGGGCTGAGGTCACACGATTGGAAGACAAACTTTGTGAGTTACTAAATACCTCTTATGCTGTTGCGGTTGGGTCTGGCACAGATGCTTTGTTTTTTGCGTTAGGTGCCGCAGGGGTGCAAGCTGGCGATAGAGTCGCGGTGCCAACCATGACTTTTATCGCGACTGTATCATCCATTGTCAGAGCAGGTGCTATTCCTGTTTTTGTCGATGCTGGTGCAGATTATCAACCCAACATGGAACAGACACTGGAGCTGGTCGAACAAAAAAGAGTTGAAGCAGTGATCGTTACGCCTTTGTTTGGTCAGTTGTATGATATTCGTGATTTGTCACAGCGCTGTAAGCAACAGGGAGTCATACTCGTTGAGGATGCTGCGCAAGCATTGGGGGCCACCTTAAATGGCCATTCCTGTGGCCATTATTCTACTGCCGCCTCGATTAGCTTTGATCCGATGAAGACGATTGGCGCTTATGGTAGCGGGGGGGCGGTAATAACAAATGATCCCGTCGTTGCCGAGACAATAAGAGCACTAAGGTATCACGGCTTAAGTGGCGTGAAAGGAGCACCAATAGTCGGCTACAATTCACAGCTTGGATCGGTCCAAGCAGCTATCATTGCATTTAAATTAACCTTGATGGATACATGGATCCGCAGACGACAAGTTATTGCAGGTCGATATAGTGAAGCGCTAAAGCCATTCTCTAACGTTACTAGCCCAATTGAACTGCAGGATGGTGTTCACACCTTCCACAAATATGTGTTGTCTTGCGGTGAGCAACGAGATGGTTTTCAAAGACATCTTAAGCAAGCAGGCATTGAAACAAAAGTACATTATGCTAACTTACTTCATGAAAACCCTCTATTTGCGAACGACAGCGTATTCTCACTTTCTGTATCGAAGCGGTTATCACAACAGTCACTTTCGCTGCCCATTTATCCAGAGTTGTTTGATGAAGAAGTTGAATATATTTGCGATGTCATGAAAAGCTATTGGCAATAATGTCATGCTCTTAATTAGGTAATGGCTGTCTATGAAAAATAAATCACTCACGTTGGCTTTTTCTTGCCTCGGTGAAAAATTTATTGAGCTGACTAATCAAATCGCATTGTTAACACTTACGAGTGATATATCTGTGGTTATTGTGCTGCAAAAACCACTAATAGGATCGTCGACTGTGATCGTTGGCGATAGTATTAAAGTTATCGTTGTTGATACTATCGGCTTAAGTAAAAGTAGAAACACCGCGATGAGCTATGCAACGAGTGATTTTATATGGTTTTTAGACGATGATGTTAGTCTGGCCTCAACAAGTTTTGACGAGGTTTTAGCATGTATAAATCAAGAGCAAGCTGATTTCTTTCGGGTTCAGATTGGATGCATTGAATCGAAAAAAGAAACGTACAAAAAATATAAAAAAATACGGTACTTTAAAAAACTAAATTTGTTGCAAGTAAGCTCAATAGAAATAATCGCCAACTTATCCTTTATTAAGCTACATCATTTGCAGTTTAATGAGAAAATAGGTCTAGGCACAAAGTTTAACGCTGGTGAAGACAATAATTTTCTCATTGATGCCTGGCAGGTTGGGGCAGTGTTTACCAGCGTTGATAAAGTCATGGTTCGCCATACGTGTGTTTTTGATGGACGCATTTTAGCGACCAATGATATCTTTGAAATTCGCGGAGCCACGGCTTCTCGTTTCGGTATGTTGGGCATGTTAATTATCATACGCTGGTCGATTCGCTATTTAATCAAAGAAAAAAAATGGTCTTATATCTGGGCATTGCTTAGAGGCTTTGTTCGTGGTTATGACCGTTATAAATAATTGCTCTGTCATTAAAGGGCTTTCTGTTACCACTTTTATCATTATTGAGCGTCAATGTTAGTATCTATAATCACTCCAGCTTATAACTCGTCAGAGTTTATTCTCAAAACTTACGATAGCATTGTGCAGCAAACCCATCAAAACTGGGAATGGTTGGTGACCGATGATTGTTCTACCGACGACACATGGAACATTGTTCAATCTCTTGCGAAAAAAGATAGTCGGATAAAGCTGCAAAAAAACAACATGAATTATGGCGCTGCGATTAGTCGAAACAATTCCATTGCACTGGCTAAAGGGGATTTTCTGGCTTTTTTAGATAGTGATGATTTGTGGCTGCCGAAAAAATTGGAATTGCATTTACAGTTTATGACGTTGTCCAAAGCGTCCTTATCTTTTACGCCGTACATCTTAATCAATGAGCAAGGGTGTCATTTGGATAAAGGTATCGATATGACGCTTACTGGACAATTCAGTTATGCGGATATGTTGAAAAAAAATGCAACCATGGGCTGTTGTACGGTCATGGTTAGAACGAGCGCTTTTACCGATTTGTCGATGCCGCTAATTAATATCGGGCAAGATTATGCACTGTGGCTAAAGCTGCTGAAAAGTGGCACAAACGCGCATATTTTTCCTGTTCCATTAAGTAAATATCGTATCGTCTCAAATTCTCTATCAAGAAATAAAATGGTTAAAGCATTCAAAACATGGCAAATTTATCGTAATTTAGAAGAACTAAACTTACTAAAGGCGAGTTATGTGTTCTTACACTACGCTATTAAAGGTAAATTTAGGCTAAATGAAACGACTGTATCCAGTAGCAATGCTTAATGTGCTCATTCCCGCCCCTATAATAAAGCTTTAGAAATACCGATGATGAGAGTGATAGGCGATAACCACCCGTAAAGCACCGCTTCGTTAATCGTATGGAGAAAAAATGAAAATTTGCTATCTTATACTCGCACACAACAACCCTGGTCATTTTGAAAGGCTAATTAAGGCGATTTCGACGCCTAAGGGAGCTGTTTTTGTTCATATTGATGCCAAAAGTGACCTTGCAACCTTTTCGCACCTCGCCACTGAAAATGTCACCTTTTTAAAAGATAGGGTCTCGGTCGGTTGGGGCGGTTTTAGCATGGTGCAAGCGACTATTAATCTACTCAATATCGCGATTGCTAGTAATGAAAAATACGACTATTACTGCCTGCTCAGTGGCAACGATTATCCATTGAAATCTCAGGCTGTTATTGACTATTACTTGAAAGCTAATGATGGTAGAGAGTTTATCAATTTAGTTGATATGCCCAATGACGCGGTCTCTAAGCCATTAACTCGGATAACGACATACCATGTGGATGTTGCACAGGTGCTGAAATATCCAGTGCCAAGAGTGCTCGCGCCAATTATTACCCGGGCTGTCAATAAGTTGCATCTTCAGCGTGACTATAAAAAAGGTTTGAATGAGATGAAACCTTATGCCGGTAGTCAGTGGTGGATGCTAACGCGAGCTTCAATAGAGCATATTGTAAAGTTTATCTCTGAAAATCCCAAATTTGTTGATTTCTTCAACAACGTCAACATTCCTGACGAGTCATTTTTTCAGACCATCCTTGGTAATTGCCAATATAAAAATAACGTTGCTAGAAATATGACATTTACCGATTGGTCTCGGAAGGAAGGGCCTCTGCCCGCCATTATGGATGATGAACATATCAACTATTTTAGTCACAAAGACATGTTTGTCGATGATGCCTATGGTAAAGGACCGTTGTTTTTCGCCCGGAAGTTTCCAGATGATTCAAGTCAGTTAGTCGCGCTTATTCATGAAAATGTGTGGTGAAGTTTAAGCAATAATTTAAATGAAAGGTCGTTAGTTATTCAATTCTTTAGATAGAACATTTGATAGTAGCTAATAGGGCTGTGATTTTTTAGCGCCGGTGAAATATATTTTAGTTAATGATAAGGAACACTAAAAAATGAAATTGACCAAATTAGTCATGCTGTTGGGTTGTGTCATGGCATTGGTATCATGCGGTGGCAGTCAGAGGCCACAAACAACTAACATTGATTTGGTGCCAGATAGCTTCGTTACTCCCGATGTTGTCGATGCTGAGCCTAGTCAGACAATAGAATTCTTAACATTTACCATTAGTGGTATTAACGCGCCCATTCGCATCAAAATTATTAATGGAGAATACTCGGTTAATAATGGTGAGTTTGTTTCTGGCGCCAGTCACCTCACCGCAGGCGATACTATTACATTAAGGCATGTTGCATCGACTGAGTACTTGTCTGAGACCATCACTACCTTATTTCTCGAAAATACAAAGACAGAATTCAAATCAGTCACCCGTGCGGTGTTGCCCAGTGATGACAAGACACCACCGACTGCGAGTATAGAGTTTCCTATTGATGGTACTATCGCCGAATTACATCAGCTGGTTGCTATTACAGGCGTGGTTAGTGACGATAATGAGGTCACTGAAATTTTAGTCAATGAGGTTGCGGTGCAGTTTGAGCCAATTTCGGTAGATAATAGCGATGACTCCTACGTCTATTCGTGGAGTGCCACAGCGTCTGTAGAGCAATTTGGTCGTCTTAAAATGAAGGTTTCGGCGACTGATTCACAGGGTAATGTTAATACTAATTCTGTTAGTACTGACATTGTGACTCCTATTCCTCTTGATGGCTTCGTTGGTTTTGAACCGAACAGCAAGCAATTGTTTATTGCTAATCAAGACAGTGTGTATGCGTTAAACATGCAGGATAACTCGGTGTTTAACTTTAGTGAACTGGCTGATTTTGACGTTAATTTTAGCGTCGTTGATAGCACAAACAGTAGACTCATTTGGGCTAAAACGATTGAACAGCGATTAATGATTTATACTGCCGCGTATGCTGAACACGGACTTGGCCTTGTCGAGGTGTTGTATAACAGCAGCGACTTGATACCAAGCGGTTACTCCCAACGGGATGTAGCGTACTCAGTTATCGATGAGACATTAGCAATTTCATATTCTTCATTCGAGCTAAAGGACGACACATATTCGGCTGTGATTCTTGAACTTGACTTGAAGACAGGGACTTTACGTCAGTTGGCAGCACTAGAACTCGATGGTGTGATTACGAACATGGCAATGACTCAAGGCAACATTTATATCGACAATAATATGTCGATACTGTCCATTAATCGTGAAACTGGGGCGGTCAATAATGAAAGTTGGATGCTCGCCTTTGATGCTAGCCTACCGAGAATTTCTATAGGTGATATGCGGTTTAAGGGTGACTCGGGCCTAATGTATGGCGTTTCTAATGCTGGTGTGTTCGAGTTTGATGTAAGCAACAAAACACGACGCGTAGTATACAGCTTCGACATCAATCCTGATTTCAAATTTACTCAACCTAAGATTATTGGCTTTAATGGTAATAATATTCTCGTTAGGGAGGGCTACTTTATTGTGGCCATCGATATTGAATCGAGCGTTATGTCAAAATTCTATTCTACGGGGCGGGGCAAAGGGCCAATATTAGTCGCCCCACGAGCCATGGTAAGTAGTAAGAATGATCAATTTATTTATATCAGTGATAACGGTGGCGGTGCTAATAGCATTTTTGAAGTTGAGGTCTCTACCGGTGATCGGCGTATTTTAACGCAGATTAACCCAGAGCATTCGGTGGGCGGCAGTATGGCGCTTGATGATGCTAATAATCGCTTATTTGTGTTGTCTAGTACCGTTATTTTTGAAGTGAATATACTCACTGGTAGTTACAAAGCATTTTCTTCAAATGAAATTGGAACGGGGGTTGTTGTCGGTAATATGTCCGGATTCGTGTTAGATGTTCAAGAGAAATCACTCTATGTTATTGATCGCTCAAACTCTAATATTATCGCGATAGATTTGGCAACTAAAAAGCGCTCCTTGCTGTCATCGCCGCAAAATGAAGAAGAGTTTATTTCGGGCCTAAGTGGTATTACCCTGGATAGCGAAGGAGAGTTTTTATATGTGCTGGGGGCATTGAAGGGGGAGCTCTACCGGATAAATGTAAAGAACGGCGTGCGAGAAAAACTGCTAGACAGTTGTCTCGGTATGTACGATTACGAGTTATTACCAGAGGACTCTACCTTAAACTCTCTTGATTACTCTGAAAAAGATAATAGTATTTATATTCAGGGGGAAACTATTCTCAAATATGAATTAGAGAGTAAGCGTTGTTCGCGTATTGGTAATGATAATATCTGGTTTAATTTAGGATTAAAATTCAATAACAAGGGGCAGCTATTTACGACTGACTTTTCGACGCTAAATCAAATTGATCTTAATTCCGGCAGCGAAGTTATTATCTCGCAATACTGATAGGAAATTGCTTCATTTGGGAGAGCGTATATTCAAGAAACCAGTTAAATAGATGCCTATCTCAGTGAGTTACTGTCATTAATAATTCTTATTAGCGTATACTGTGGGGGTTTATTTTTAGTTAACTACAAGGTAATGGCTCGATGCAAAAGGAAATACGTGAACAATCGAAGAAACTAGGGCTTAAGTCCTTAATATTGCTACTTTGGCAAAATAAAATTTTGATTGTGCTAGTTACTTTACTATTTTCTGCGCTTGGTGTTGGCTATGCTATTTCTCAGCCGAATAAATATAAAGCCGAGGTGATGCTAATTCCTGCTGAACAAGCGCAAGGTGGTGGCTTGGGCGCCTTAGCTAGTCAATTTGGTGGGCTAGCGGGCATGGCGGGTATTAATTTGTCCGGTGGGGCGAGTAAAAAGCCGAAAATCGCATTGCAAATTCTGCAATCGAAGCATTTTTTAATCGATTTTATTCAGCGCAATAAGTTGAAGGTGAGCATATTTGCGGCGACTGATTGGGACGCAGTACAAGACCAATTAATTATCAATGAAAAACTTTATGACGTGGTAAACGAAAAGTGGGTACGAAAGTTTAAATTTCCGCGAACTCAAGTTCCGTCCGATCAGGAAGTGTTGGCTAAGCTTTACAAGATGATGTCTTTGTTTATCGATCACCGAGAAGGGACGTACCGTATCGAAATTGAACATTTCTCCCCAAATTTAGCAGCGTCGTGGGCTAATATGTTGGCCAGTGATATTAACGAACACATGCGTGCACTCGATATTAAACAAGCAAAAAATAGTATTGAATATTTGCAAGAAAAGCTGATTAATACTGAGCAGGTTGAAATCAGAAATGTGTTTAACGGTTTGGTTCAAGAACAGATAAAAACGGCAATGCTGGCTGAAGTACAAGAAGACTATGTTTTTGTTGTAGTGGATAAAGCTTTAGCCCCTGAGAAAAAATCGCAGCCCAAACGTGCATTAATTTGTATTTTTGCATTTATTTTTGGTGGGATTTTTTCGTGTGCAATAGTACTCCTTCGCTTCTTCTTTACCGAATCGAAAGTTAATACCTAACATGCAGTTCTATCTCTTTGCAGGATTGTTGTTTGGACTGTATTGTTTGTTACTGCAGTTGTCACGACTAGAACGAAGTGCTCTAGCTGTGCTTCCCGCTATTGCTGCAATGGCATTATTTATTGGTCTTCGTGATTTCAGTATTGGTACAGATACGTTAAATTACGTTGAAATTTACCATTATGTACCAGCATTTGAAGATTATATTGAGGACTTTAGGGCAGGCCTTCATGGCGACAGAATGGAAATTGGCTTCTTTCTGTTATTGAGTTTGCTTAAGAGCATTGGTTTTTCACCCACTGCAGTGCTGTGTACCATTTCCTTTATTTATCTGTATTGTGTCGCACTTGCCTATAAACGTTTATGCCCAACGTTTTATTTAGGTCTGTTTGTTTTTAGCGTTACCATTCTGTTTTTTTCCTTAGGTTTTAATATTCTACGCCAGGGACTTGCAAGTGCTTTGGTTATTTTGGCGTTGAGTTACTTGGCTGAACGCCGGTATTTTTATTACTTTGTGCTCAGTTTTTTTGCAATGAGTTTCCATGTGATTGCAGCGCTTGGTCTGCTCATTTTCCCATTCCGTCACTTCAAGTGGCAACCAAAGCATGTGTTTCTGGTGCTAGCGCTGTTTGTTTGTTTTTCTTTCTTAAATGTTCTATCTGCATTAGTTTTTGAATTACGTCACATTAGTGTGGTATTTTGGCGAGTATTTCTATATTTAACCGATAGCTCGACTGAACTGAGGTTAGTCTCATGGATGTATTTGTCGACTGTTTTTTTGATAACTTTGTCGATTCGATTTGTCGACAAAATTAGGCCTGAATATAAACAAATTGATCTGATTATTTCTTTTGTCACCATTGGACTTTTAGGAGTCATGTTTACACAGGAGTTATCGATGATGGCAGTTCGGTTGGGCTTTTTGTTTATGATTGCCGAGCCTATTTTGATAATGGCTTTGTTGAAATTAGTTGAAGATGATTGGGTGAAATATGTGGCTATCTTTATTTTTGCGAGCCTTATCTTGGTTAAAAATGTGTATATTACAGCGCAGTTTCTAAGCCCTTATTTTTACACTTGATTTTTTATACCTGAAGCTGCTGACTAATGCGCTATCTATGGTACTATGTTCGACTGATTTTATATTATTGCCTCGAGCGGGATTGTCCATGTCAGCGCTAAGCTTTACTAACGAAAATATGTAGTTCTTTGGTTAAGGTAACTGTTTTTTTATGTTCAACGATTCCCCTTTATTTATGATTATTAGTTTATGACTCATTCTTCTACGCCTCTTGTTAGCGTCTATATCACCACTCAAAACCGTTCCGAATTGCTAAAAAGAGCAATCGACTCTGTGCTTGCTCAAACTTGGAGCAATGTAGAGATCATCGTCGTGGACGATGCCTCTGATGACGATACTGTGCGTGTATTAGGACAGTACAACGATAAATTCACTAATTTCAGATGGTATCGGAATAAGGTGAGTCGCGGCGCCTGCGTTTCACGTAACAAAGCAATTGAAGTCGCTAATGGTGAGTTCATTACTGGATTAGATGATGATGACTACTTTTTGCCCCAGCGTGTCGCATTGTTAGTGGAGGCGTATGATGATAAATATGCTTTCGTGTCTTCTACCTATTTGCGAAAAACAGCTAGTGGTTCAAGTGTAGTTAAAGATGGTTTAGGAGTATTGGGTCTCGATGATTTACTTCATTATAATAAGGTGGGTAATCAGGTATTAAGTCGAACTGAACGTTTCCGCGCTGTTGGTGGTTTTGATGAATCTTTACCCTCGTTTCAAGATTATGATATGTGGGTTCGTCTACTTGAAAAATTCGGTAAATGTTTAAAAATTAACACGCCACTTTATGTGTTTGATACCTCGCATGAAAGCGAGAGAATCTCGAGCAGTAAAGATAAAGTCGTTAAAGGGCATGCGATTTTTATGGAAAAACATCGTAAAATAATGAGTAAAAGTCATATCAATTCGATGCAACTGTTGTCAAAAATAGTCCGTAATGAGCCGCTGTCCATTAATGAGGCCTGCCGTTTATGTAATTCAGGAAATTATAAGTCAATTATTAACAACCTATTGCGACGGTCTTAATAATGAGCCTGTTACAAATTAAAAAATTACCCTGGTCGAAAATGATAATGATGCGAGAGATGTTGTGGCTGAGTCGCTAAAGGCCAATATATCTTGGTTAGCATTAATGAAGGCCTCAAACTATGTATTGCCGCTGATAACCTTACCTTATTTGACGCGTGTATTAGGTCTCGAAGGCTTTGGTGTGTTGGCTATAGGTATGGCCATAGCGCAAATACTGTTTAGCTTAAGCGACTATGGTTTTAGCTTGCTAGGGCCTAAGTTGGTGGTGCTTAATCGCCAGGATGATGTGTATGTGGGACAATTATTCTCGGCGATCACTTCGATTAAGTTTGTGCTGTTTCTAATTTCGAGTGTCTGTTTGTTCGCTATTTTGTCTATTGGTAACTTTGATTCACTGCAAAGAGAATTATGGCTTTTACTCGTACTACCTTCATTTTTACAGTGCTTAGTTCCAGTTTGGTTATTCATTGGCATTGAGAAAATGGTCAAAGTAACTATTATTAACGTATTAGAACGCATTTGTTATGCGTTGTTGATTTTTAGTCTTATTGATTCTCCGAGTGATATTACTAAAATCCCCTTAATAATGCTGGCTTCAATGGCTTTCGCTTTGGCGCTGTCAATTTACTTTGTTAGGCAACAAGGATATTTTTTCCAAGCTTTTTCTTTATCATTTACCGTGGCGTTAATGAAACAAGGTTGGGGATATTTCTATTCGAGGTTAACCGTTTTATTGTTTTCCAAATTTAACGTGATTATTGTTGGTAGCGTCTTAGGAGAAGCTTCTGCCGCTATTTTTTCTTTGGCTGAACGTATTTATAATACCGGTCGCTCAGTCGCTTCTCCACTTACTGATGCCCTTTATCCTTATATGGTTCGGACTCAAAACTGGCGATTAGCGATGAAGGTTGTGATAGGCGCCGGATGTGTTTCAATTATTGCTATCCCTATAACTTACCTGCTTTCAGAATGGTTTTTTGGTCTGTTCGGTGAGGGGTTTGTAGCTGCCGCCGATGTCTTTAATGTGCTGATTTGGGCGTTCTCTTTTAGTCTTATATCGATGTTAATTGGTTACCCAATACTCGGGGCTATGGGGTATCAAAAGTTTGTTAATCGCAGTGTGCTATTCGGCGCTGTGGTGCATGTGTTGGTGGTTTTTAGCTTGTATGGTTTAAATATGCTGAGTATGAGTTTGTTAGCGTGGTCGCTAGTGTTGACTGAATTAATTATATTGATGTATCGCGCCTATCATTTGTATAGTTTTAGAGTGAAATTGTCTTCTTCGGGAGTCGCTGTTAATGAATATGGAAAAAACTAATGTTGTACTTGCTTAAACTTTGCGCCAAATGGGCATTATATTGCTTGTCATTCTTGACGCCAAGAAAGCGTAAATTATGGCTGTTTGGTAGTCGTAATGGCCAGTTTGTCGATAACCCAAAGTATCTTTTTTTATATGCATTAGAACACTTTGATGGTGCAGAGTTGGTGTGGCTAACTAAAGATGATGCGGTAGTTGAGGCCATGACAGCCTTGGGTCTTCCTGTTTGTCAGAAATGGAGCATGAAAGGGCTTTGGCTAAGCTTGCGCGCAGGCATATATATTTATGCCTTTGATTCGGATGATATTAATTTTTCGTGCTCTGGCCGAGCTAAGAAAGTCAATCTGTATCATGGAATTCCATTGAAAAAAATTGAGTTCGATAGCACGCTCGGCAATGCGGGAACAGTGTATCAGCCCGATACCTTGTATCGGAAAATACGCTCTCGGGTGGTTTATGCTACGAAGTGGCAGGCAATCGATTTATTTCAAATACCGTCAGCTGGCATGATTGAAATTCATGATGGTGCCTTTAACCATTTAATTAAATCTTACCATTGTGGCGCTCATCCTAGATTACTACCAGTGGTTGAGCCTGAGTTGGTGCCTAGCGTGCTGACTGATGAAGCAAAGCGCGTTCTCGAGCTTATGCAAGGTTATAAGGAAGTCTGGATTTATATGCCTACTTGGCGCGTGGGTGACCCAGATATCTTGAGTGTCGCATTGCCTGATTTAGACAAACTGAATTCGGTGCTCAAGGGTAAGAATATCTTGTTGTTATTAAAGATGCATCTATATAGCGAAAATGTGATCGAGGGTTGTAGCCACATTAAGCTTATTCCAGCGGTGCTAGATGCTTATCCATTATTAAATTCAATTGATTTGTTAATCACCGACTATTCTTCTATTTCATTTGATTTTCAATTGACTGGCCGTAATATTATTTTTTATTCGTATGATTTGGATGATTATTTAAGTAAGTCTAGTGATGGTTTTTATTTCGGTTTTGATGATATGAGCAATGATACTAAAGTGTCTGACTTTGATTCGCTGCTGGCGATTATCGAAGAGGAGCGCTGGCAGGAATATTTCATGGGCGATAAAGTTGCGAGTGTGATTTGGAAGCACGATACTATTGTGTCGCCGACGCAGTCTAATAAAAAACTAATAAACACTATCGATGGATTGTGGGGGGTAATATGAATAAGTTATCTGTTATTTTACCCGTTTATAATGCTGAGAAGTATATCGCTGAGGCGATTGAAAGCATATTGACTCAGTCCTATCAAGATTTTGAGTTTATCATTATTAATGATGGCTCGACAGATCGCTCATTAGATATTATTCAGTCATATGCAGATCAGGATAGCCGGATACAGTTAGTTTCTCGAGATAATAAGGGTCTTATATTTACCCTCAATGAAGCGATATCTCTTGCCAAAGGCGACTTTATTGCAAGAATGGATGCCGACGATATATCTTTGCCTAATCGTTTTGAACAGCAAATAAAGTATCTTGATGAGCATCCGAAAACAGCGGTTGTTGGCACTGGCTATCGATATATGGATGAGGCTGGTGTGGTGGGGGACAAGCGCAATGTGTTTACTGCGTTTGAAGATATTAAAGCGAGCTTCTATTTTACTAACCCCATAGCACACCCTTCAGTGATGATAAACTATCGTTTATTAGGCAGTGAATACTGCTATTTGGAACAGTACAAAACGATTGAAGATTTAGAGTTGTGGTTTAGGATTTCGGCTAACCATGAAATTGTCAATTTGGCTGAGGTCTTGCTGCATTATCGTGTTCTTGATAGTAGCATCACAGGTTCAAATCTTCAGTTGCAAATTAGTTCTGCGGCGAAAATGGTCGCTAGTAAAAAGCCATTATCTCATTTTGATGATGGGCTTGAGCTTGCTCGCATCACGTACTCGTACACCACCAACTCTAGTACATATTCAGAGTTCCTTAAAGCCTGCTTGAAACTAAATATACATAATTTTAAGTTCAAATATGTAAGGCCGTTTAATCTTTTTAAGCGTAGTCTTATTTCATTGGTTTTGTGGCGTCGTAAGAATATTAGAAGCTAGCACACCGCACCATTTATTAACGAAACATTAGATATAATAATGAAAGAAAAAACATTAACATTAGCCATTGCCTGTTTAGGTGAGCGTTTAGACTCACTAATCCAACACCTTTCTACATTGCGCGTGAACTCATCGCTTAAAATCATTATTTGCGTGCAACGATATGATGATTCTCACTTATTAATTGAAATTCCATCCCACATAGTGGTGTCTTTTGAGGACACCAAGGGGCTGAGTCGTAATCGAAATAAAGCATTGGCACTGGCTAATACTGACTATGTCTGGTTTCTCGACGATGATGTGCAGTTGTGTGACGGTGATGTGAAACAGGTGCTGAAAATCATTCAAAGTGGTGACTCTGATTTCTATCGGGTAAAAATTGGTTGCATAGAATGGGCGGATAAAACCTTTAAATCTTATAAAAATATTGATAAATTTCGTAAGTTGAATTTATTGCAGGTAAGCTCGATTGAAATTATTGCTGATTTAAATTTTATCAATACACATAATATTAGATTTAATGAAAAAATTGGTCTCGGAACTGATTATCAGGGTGGAGAAGAGAATCATTTTCTTATCGATTCATGGGAATGTGGTGCAACATTTAAGCATATCGATAAGGTGTTGGTACGTCATACTTGCATCTTCGATGAGCGAGTTCTGGTAAATCACAAAATATTCCAAATTCGTGGTGCTACTGCGTCCCGTTTTGGGCTAATCGGTGTTGCTCTCATGCTTCGCTGGAGTTGGCGATATCTTTGGCAGGAGAAGGATATTTCGTTAATTTTGTCACTGTGTAAAGGTTATTTACGCGGCTATTCTTTTTTTAAGTAGATTCATTCATGCATATTTTATTTTTAACCGACAACTTCCCGCCAGAAGGCAATGCGCCAGCAACCAGAACTTATGAACACGCAAGGTGTTGGGTTGCACTAGGTCATAAAGTGACTGTAATCACTTGTGCTCCAAACTTCCCCGAAGGTAAAGTGTACGAAGGATATAAGAACTCCTTCTATACAAAATCTGATATGGATGGTATCGATGTCATTCGAGTCAAAACGTTTATCTCTTCAAACGAAGGCTTTGTGCTGCGAATCTTAGATTTTTTGTCCTTTATGTTTTCGTCATTTTGGGCGGGCTTATTTCAACGTAAGGTCGATGTTATTGTAGCGACATCGCCACAATTTTTTACCGCTTGTTCTGGATGGGCATTATCACTATTTAAACGTAAGAAATTTGTCTTTGAACTGAGGGATATATGGCCAGCATCGATTACCGCCGTTGGGGCAATGCAAGGCTCTGTTGCCATAAACATTCTGGAAAAAATTGAATTGTTCTTGTATCGACAAGCCGACTTAATTGTTTCCGTGACTAATTCATTTAAAAGGGAACTCGGAACACGAGGCATTGATACGGGCAAAATAGAGGTTGTGGTCAATGGTGTAGATTTAACTAAGTATGCACCAGTTAAGATAAAAACGCCTAAGCTTGCACAACAACATGACTTACAAGATAAGTTTGTTGTAGGCTATATTGGCACTCATGGAATGGCCCACGCATTAGAACATGTTATTGAAAGTGCAGAACTATTACGCGATAGGCCAAACATTGTGTTTTTATTTGTGGGGGGCGGAGCTGCTAAAGATAAACTAGTGGAATTAGTTGAAAGCAAGAACTTAAGCAATGTCATGTTCTTACCACGTCAACCAAAAGAAAATATGCCAGGTATTTGGGGCCTGTGCGATGTTGCCTTAGTGAGTTTGAGGGACGCCGAACTATTTAAGACGGTTATCCCTTCTAAAATATTTGAGTCGATGGGCATGGGGCTACCAATTGTGGCGTCGATTCCGACTGGTGAAGCAAGCGATATAATCACTAGCGCCAATGCTGGGGTTATTATTAAACCGGAAACGCCTATGTTGCTAGCGCAGTCTATAGAATCACTGTCACTTGATTCTGAGAGGATGCTACAGCTTGCAAGTGGAAGCGCTTGCGCCGCATCATTGTTTAGTCGTGAAAAGCTAGCAAAAAAAATGTTAAACCATCTAGAGAGACTTATAAAATAATTTTTTATATTCAACGGAATTGAAGCCATGTTAAGAATCATATGTTTATTATTGATAGTTGTGTTGAGCGGATGTAAATCAGAGCAAGTGCCTGATTATTGTTTAGATGTTGTTCCTGTGAACAATGAAAATATTAATCAGCTAGTTCGAGGTATGGCTAAATATCCGGAAAGAGCAGGTGTGTCTTGTCATAATTGTTATGATAATCGGCGCAACGATTTAGTTGCAACTATGCAGATTATTGACAACGCCTTATATAGCGACGTTGATTTTATAGAATTGGATCTGATCGGTGCTTACCATAGCGAAAATTTTGATATTAACGTAAACCATGACAGTAAGGACTTAGGCCCCAAATTTAAGGATATTATTAGCCATAGCAGACTGCTTAATATCTCTCAAATGCTGTTGTTAGAGCTTAAATTCGGCTTTGATTCTGATGTTGAGATTGAATACTTGTTAGATTCGCTTATGGAGCATGTAGATGAGAATGATGTATATACCTATTTAAATAAAAATAGATTATTAACTATAAAAGTTATTAATGATTTTAAACTACTCGCTCAGGTACGCGATGTTATAGCGACGGAAAAATACGCGAAAGTTAAGCAGTACATTAAATTAAGTCAGATTCTTTTCTCGAATCAGAAAGTAGATCTATCAAGAGCTTTACCACTTATAAAACAATGTGGTTTCCATATGGTAGAACTCGATTTGAGAATGGGCCTTGAAAGTATTAATTATTTTTCAAATGTAGCGAGTGAGCTTAATTTGGCGGTTGGCGTATTTTCAATTAACCAAAAAAACGTAGAGCAATACGTCGGAAAGCTTAGTAAGAATATCAATGTCATCACTGTCCATGAACAAAACTCACAACTGTCCGGTAGTAATTTGTTTGACCGTGTGATAAGTCTACTCGAAGGTTCTAGGCGATGACGAAATTTAAGGGTTACAGATGAAAGTAACAGTTTTTGGCATCGGTTATGTCGGATTAGTGCATGCCGCCGTGCTTGCATCGGTGGGCCATAATGTGTGTTGTGTCGATATCGATGGCGCTAAAATTGCGCAATTAAAGCAAGGCATTATTCCGATATTTGAACCAGGTCTTGAACCGTTGGTCCAAGAAGGAATTGCGAGCGGGCGTTTAGATTTTACCACCGATGCTCAAGCGGGCGTGCTGTTTAGTGATATCGCCTTTATTGCGGTCGGCACGCCGCCCAACGAAGATGGCTCGGCTGATTTACAGCACGTGTTGGCGGTTGCTCAGATGGTTGCGCAACACATGCAGTCTGCAAAGATGGTTGTTAATAAGTCGACCGTGCCGGTGGGCACCGCGGATCAGGTTAGGGATAAGATCGCGTCGGTGTTAGTATCGCGTGATTGCCGTTTAGAATTTGAGGTGGTATCTAATCCTGAGTTTCTAAAAGAGGGCGTTGCCGTTGCCGACAGTATGCGCCCCGATCGCATTGTGGTGGGCAGCGATAGCCCACAAGTGGAAGCGCTAATGCGCGAGTTATACGCACCGTTTAATCGCAATCACGATCGCTTGATTTTCATGGATACTCGTTCGGCCGAACTAACTAAATATGCGGCTAATGCGATGTTGGCGACCAAGATTAGTTTTATGAATGAGATGGCCAACCTTGCTGAGTTGGTCGGTGCCGATATTGAGGCGGTGCGCCATGGCATCGGCAGTGACGAACGCATTGGCTATCATTTTATTTACCCAGGTTGCGGTTTTGGCGGATCATGCTTTCCTAAGGACATTAAGGCGCTGATTAGTACCTCCAAGAGTAAAGACTTAAATCCGGTGTTATTAGGTGCTGTTGACGCGGTTAATCAGCAACAAAAGCATAAATTGTTCAGCATGATCAAGCGCTATTTCGACGGTCAGTTAGCCGGAAAAACCATCGCGTTATGGGGCTTGTCATTTAAGCCCAATACCGATGATATGCGCGATGCGCCCAGCCGTGTATTGATGGAAGCACTGTGGCGGGCAGGGGTAACGGTTAATGCGTTTGATCCCGTGGCCATGGATGAGTGCCAGCGTATCTATGGTAGTCGTGATGATTTAACCTTGGTAGGTACCAAAGAGGCGGCATTATCTGGTGCTGATGCGTTAGTTATTTGTACCGAGTGGACCCAGTTTAAGGCGCCTGATTTTGAGGCGTTGGCTAGTCAGCTCAACAATAAATTGATTTTTGATGGTCGTAATCTCTATCTGCCATCACAATTAAAAAAATTAGGTTTTTCATATTTTGCGATAGGTCGCGGTGATAGTATTAGCGACCATAAGCGTTAATTACATGTTTAGTATTAAATTTATTTTATAAGGATTATTTAGATGAAAGCTGTTATTCCCGTTGCGGGGCTTGGCACCAGAATGTTGCCAGCAACGAAAGCCATCCCTAAGGAAATGTTACCGATTGTGGATAAACCGCTGATCCAATACATTGTTAATGAATGTGTTGCCGCAGGCATTAATGAGATTGTGCTCGTTACCCATTCATCTAAAAACGCCATAGAAAATCACTTTGATAAGTCGTTTGAGCTAGAGACAACCCTAGAGAAACGGGTTAAACGCCAAATTCTCGATGAGATTCAAGCGATTTGTCCCAAAGGCGTGACGATAATGCATGTGCGCCAAGGTGAGGCCAAAGGACTAGGTCATGCCGTACTCAAGGCGCGTCCAATCATCGGTGATGCCCCTTTTGTGGTGGTATTGCCAGATGTGATTATTGACGAGGCGAGCGCCAATCTTAAATCAGAGAATTTAGCCGCGATGCTAGCACGCTTTAAAGAATCAGGTGCCAGCCAAATCATGGTTGAACCGGTGCCAATGGAATTGGTTAGCAACTATGGCGTGGCAGATTGCAATGGCCATACGATTGAACCAGGACAATCCAAGGTAATGACTGCAGTGGTCGAAAAGCCACCTGTTGATGAGGCTCCTTCAAATTTGGCGGTCGTGGGACGTTATGTGCTGTCGGCGAAAATTTGGGATTTATTAGAATTCACTCCGCCAGGCGCTGGTGATGAAATTCAATTAACCGATGCTATCGCGAGTCTGATGAAACTTGAAACCGTTGAAGCATTTCATATGACGGGAAAATCTCACGATTGTGGCAGTAAATTAGGTTACATGAATGCCTTTGTTGAATATGGTCTGCGCGATGCTAACCTTGGCGCTGACTTTAAAGCGCATTTGCAAACGTTGCTAGCAAATAAAGATTGAGGCAAGGCCATGAACTTTACACGGTTAAAACCCGATATTATTTCGTTAGCCCAGGTCGATGAAGCGATCGAGGTATTATGGTTGTACGGTTCACAGGCAAGTGGTAGTGCCCATCAGCATAGTGATATCGATTTGGCCGTTTGTTTTAGGGATTGGCAAGAAGATATTTTTGAACGGCGATTAAGGCCCGAGTTGTTAGCCCTACAATGGCAAAAGCAATTGGGGCTGGCTGAAGGTGAGCTAAGCATTGTCGATATCAATCAGGCGCCGATCCCTTTGGCTATGTCTGTTGTTAAGTCAGCTTGTGTGCTTTTATCAAAAAATAGTGCGCGACAAATGCGCGAGCAGCAAAGAATCATGTCGATGTGGGAAAATGATTTTTTATATCATTACCAAAACTTTAAACCGGAGTAACCTAGATGGGTGAGACATATACCTATTCGATGCGCGAACATTTGTCGGTACTCGAAAGCGAGTTAATTGGCTTGTATGAGATAGAGCAGGAACGCCCTATGAGTACGTATGAGTACCGTGCGTCAGAAAGAACGCTACAAATTTTAATTGAAGCTTGTATTGGCATTGCGAAGCAGTGGGGTTACGCAGTTTCAAATGTTGCGCCAGCCGATGCTTATAGTGCTTTTGAGCGTTTGTCGCAGCTGGGGCAAGATGTGCCTGATATCCAATGGCGAAAAATTATAGGGATGCGTAATGCTTTGGTTCATGATTATTTAAATATTGAGCCAATGATTATTCGCAGTGTGATAAAGCAGCGTGGGTTTATTCCGCTGTTAGCATTCGCTAATCAAGGGCTTGACGTGTTATCAAAATTAGGTAAGTAGGGATTAATACAAATTAAAGGAAAGTACATGAGTGTTTTTGTTACCGGTGGTGCGGGTTATATTGGTAGCCACACCATTGTTGAGCTGTTAAATGAAGGTCAGGAAGTGGTGGTGCTCGATAACCTGAGTAACTCGAGTGAAGAGGCGCTGCGCCGGGTTGAAAATATTACGGCTAAGTCAGTTACTTTCTATCGAGGAGACGTGCTAGATGCCGACCTACTAGACCGTATTTTTGCTAAGCATGATATCGACTCAGTCATACATTTTGCTGGTTTAAAGGCCGTGGGCGAATCAGTATCACAGCCGCTGAGGTACTATCAAAATAATGTCACCGGTACGCTAGTGCTGTGCGAGGCGATGGCTAGGGCGCAAGTTAAAAATTTGGTCTTTAGTTCTTCGGCCACAGTGTATGGCGATCCGGCGAGTCTGCCGATCACCGAAGACTTTCCAACGGGCGCAACGAATCCCTACGGTCAGTCAAAATTAATGGTGGAGTTGGTATTAGCCGATTTAGCGCATTCTGACCCAAGTTGGAATATCGCGGTATTACGCTATTTTAATCCGGTTGGCGCTCATGCAAGTGGCCTAATTGGTGAAGATCCTAATGATATTCCCAATAATCTAATGCCGTTTATCTCGCAGGTTGCCGTTGGTAAGCGCGCGCAGTTAAGCGTGTTTGGCAGTGATTATGATACCCATGATGGCACTGGTGTGCGTGATTATATTCATGTGGTGGATTTAGCACAGGGGCATTTAAAAGCGCTAACTAAATTAACCACTAATCCAGGCTTGGTGACTTACAACTTAGGTACAGGTACCGGTTATAGCGTACTCGATATGGTTAAAGCCTTCGAACACGCTTGTGGCAAGCCGATTGCTTATCAGTTGGTTGCGCGCCGCCCCGGTGATATCGCGGCCTGCTATGCCAATCCCGACAAAGCCCAACGTGAGCTCGGTTGGCTGGCCACCCATGATGTGGGCGATATGGCCAGCAGCAGCTGGAAATGGCAAGAAAGTAACCCCGAAGGTTACAACAAGCAATGAATGAAATGGTGGCCTTGGTCACCATTTTTTTTACGCTGGGCAACAAATAAAATCATCAGTTTCGATTATGTGGTTATACTTATAAAACGCTATTTTTATAACTAAATTTAAGGATGAATATGTCACGTTACGAACAGGTAAAGATTGAGTTGTTGGCTGAGCCTAAGACATGGTTAATTACCGGTGTGGCGGGGTTCATTGGCTCTAACCTCTTAGAAGCACTGCTACTTTTGAATCAGCGTGTGGTGGGGTTAGATAACTTTGCCACCGGTCATCAACATAATCTCGATGAAGTGCAAGGCCTGGTTAGCGACGATCAATGGCAACGCTTTAACTTTGTTGCGGGCGATATTAGAAATTATAGTACCTGCCAGCGCGTGTTAGAGGGTATTGACTATGTATTGCATCAGGCGGCGCTTGGCTCGGTGCCACGCTCGATAGCCGATCCCATTATGACTAATTCGGCTAATATCACTGGCTTTTTGAATATGTTGCAGGGCGCTAAAGAGGCCAAGGTTGCCAGTTTTACCTATGCCGCGAGCAGTTCGACCTATGGCGATCATCCGGTGCTACCTAAAATTGAAGAGAACATCGGCAACCCTTTGTCTCCTTACGCCGTCACTAAATATGTTAATGAGCTATATGCCGGCGTTTATGCACGCACCTACGGTTTTAATACCATTGGCCTGCGTTATTTTAATGTCTTTGGGCAGCGCCAAGATCCCGAGGGTGCCTATGCGGCAGTAATTCCCAAGTGGACCGCGGCGATGATCGATGGCGATGAGATCTTTATCAATGGTGATGGCGAAACTAGCCGTGATTTTTGTTTTATTGAAAATACTATCCAGATGAACATACTCGCTGCGACGGCACCCGAAGAGGCTAAAAATCAAGTCTATAATGTCGCCCTTGGCGATCGCACCACCTTAAACGAGTTATATGCGGCAATAAAGTCGGCGCTGCAACAAAGTGATATTGTGATTACAGATGAGCCCACTTATCGTGACTTTAGAGCGGGTGATGTGCGCCACTCCCAAGCGGATCTAACCAAGTCTAAAACACGGCTCGGCTATCAGCCGCAATATCGGGTGATGGAAGGCATCAGTAAAGCGATGCCTTGGTATGTGAAAAACAAAAACTAAGCGTTATCAACATCCTAACTACGCGCATTTACTCAATCTCGGTGTTACAATAAAATCTATATGGACATTAACCCCAGACGATAGATTTTAACTGATGATTGAGACCTTATTTTCACTGGCTAAACAGCAACAAGACTTTTCAATTGGCCAAGCCTTTGTCGAGCAGCCTAATCGCTTCGAGGAGTATTCGTTAACAGCGGGCGGGCTGTTTATGGATTACTCGAAGCAAAATATCACGCAACAGGTGATGGCTAGTTTATTCTGCTGGGCAAACCAGCAACGGTTGACTCAGGCGCGTGATGCGATGTTTGGCGGTGATAAAATTAATCATACCGAAGGGCGGGCAGTGTTGCACACTGTGCTACGCGCTTCACCAGAGCAACAGCAATTAATCTTGGGTAACACGCTGGCCGCGCAGGTGCAAGATTGTGAGCAGCGCATGGCGCAGCTCATAGCGCAAATCCACAGCGGTGAGCTGCAAGGTTGTAGTGGCAAGGCATTTACCGATGTGGTGGCTGTAGGCATTGGTGGTTCATATTATGGCCCTAAAGTCTGCGCGCAGGCGCTGCTGCCTTATACGGTAAAACATCTTAAAGTGCATTACCTGGCTAACGTGGACGGTGATGGGGTCAACGAGAAGCTTAAAAGCTTAGATCCTGAGACGACGCTGGTGGTGATCATTTCCAAGACCTTTGTCACCCAAGAAACCTTACTCAACGCCAATGTGCTTAAGCATTGGTTGCTGGCTGGTGGCTGTACCAGCCAATCAATTGGCCAGCATTTTATTGCGGTTACCACCAATCAAGAGTTGGCGGTGACCTTTGGCGTATTACCGGCGCGGATCTTACCGATGTGGGATTGGGTTGGCGGGCGATTCTCACTGTGGTCAGCAGTTGGCTTTCCGTTGGCGTGTGCAATCGGCATGGACAATTTCAGGCAGCTAAAGGCAGGTGCCTTGGCCATGGACCAGCACTTTGTGGCGGCACCACTCGAGCAGAACATGCCGGTAATAATGGCGCTGCTGGGGGTCTGGAATCGTAGTTTCTTGGGTCATAGTAGCCTAGCTGTATTACCGTATGCCCATAGCTTACGTGACATTCCTGCCTATTTGCAGCAACTGGATATGGAGAGTAACGGTAAATGCGTGACTAATCAGGGGCGTCAGGCGGCGTTAGCCACGGCGCCGATAGTCTTTGGTCAAGAAGGCACTAATAGTCAGCATGCTTTCATGCAGCTTATGCACCAAAGTGAAGAGGTGGTGCCTTGTGAATTTATTGTTGCGTTGCAAAATCACAGCGACTTTAGCGCGCATCATCAGACGATGGTGGCCAATTGTTTTGCCCAGAGTGAAGCGTTAATGCAAGGTAAGTCATTGACGACAGTAAAGCAGGAATTGAGCCAAGCTGGTTATAGCGCGCAGCAGATCGAGCAATTGGCGCCGCATAAGGTGATGCGCGGTAACAACCCTAGTACTACGCTGACCATCGATAAAGTAACCCCGCACAGCATCGGTAGTTTAATGGCGCTGTATGAGCATAAAATATTCGTGCAAGGGGTAATGTGGCAACTAAATTCCTTCGATCAATGGGGGGTTGAGTTAGGTAAGTCATTGGGTAATAGCGTATTAGCCGTATTTAATGGTGGTAGCGATAAAGACTTATCTGGGTCAAGCCAAGGCTTGATCAACAAATTTAAGAAAGTGCAATAGATACGCTCATTTAGGCTAAACTTAAGTTAATGGCTTTGCTCGCTAGGGCTAAGCGCGGACAAAAATTTAATAAGGACATTATTATGCTTATCCCTGTCGTTATGGCTGGTGGTTCTGGGACTCGTTTATGGCCACTCTCTCGCAAATTATTTCCAAAGCAATTCTTGCCATTAGTCGATGATGCGACCATGTTACAAGCCACCTTAAATCGTCTCGATGGCCTAGACGTTGGTGAGTCAATTACGGTGTGCAATGAAGAGCACCGTTTTGTGGTGGCAGAACAATTGCGCCGCGCTGGCGAGCTTGGCACTATCATCCTTGAACCCATGGGCAAAAATACCGCCCCTGCTGTGGCATTAACTGCATTAGTGGCTTGTAATAACCATCAAGATCCCTTATTACTGGTTTTAGCCGCCGATCATGTGATTGAAGATGAAGAAGTCTTTGTGCAGGCGGTGAACGATGGTTGTAAGCTAGCCCAGCAGGGAAAACTGGTGACTTTTGGGGTGGTGCCACAGAGCGCGCATACCGGTTATGGCTATATAAAACAGGGGGAAGCGTTGAATCCTCAGGCTTTTACGGTGGCTTCTTTTGTTGAAAAACCAGATTTAGCGTTGGCTACTCAATATGTCCAGAGTGGTCAATACTTATGGAATAGCGGGATGTTTTTATTTAAGGCCAGTCGTTACCTTGAGGTGCTTGAGCAATTCCGTCCGGATATTTTAGGCGCGTGTAAATTGGCGATTAGTGGTCTTGAAAGTGATTTAGATTTTGTCCGGGTCGATCCTGAGGCCTTTGCTGAATGTCCCGATGAATCTATCGATTATGCGGTGATGGAACCGCTTTGCGCCTTAAACCAGGCTGATGTGGCGGTGGTGCCGCTCGATGCCGGCTGGAATGACGTTGGTAGTTGGGCCTCTCTATATCAACTCGCTCCTAAGGATGAGCAGGGAAATTACCTCAAGGGTGATGTTATCGCGCAAGACACGCGCAACACTTACGTCCACGCTAGTCATCGTTTAGTCACCACATTGGGGGTTAGCGACTTGGTGATTGTCGATACGCCCGATGCATTGTTGGTGGCCAGTGTTGAGTCGAGCCAAGAGGTTAAGAAGATTGTCGATCGGCTCAAGTCTGAAAAGCGTAGTGAGGCCACCATTCATCGTGAAGTTTATCGGCCCTGGGGCAAGTTTGATTCGGTGGATCATGGCGAGCGTTATCAGGTTAAGCGCATTACGGTTAAACCTGGCGCGAAGCTGTCGGTGCAGATGCATCATCATCGCGCCGAACATTGGATTGTGGTGAGTGGCAGTGCGATGGTGACCAATGGTGATAAGCAGTTTTTACTGACCGAAAACGAGTCAACCTATATCCCTATTGGCGTAGTGCATGCGCTGGAAAATCCCGGTAAGATAGCGCTAGAGTTGATCGAGATTCAGTCGGGCGCTTATCTCGGTGAAGACGATATCGTGCGTTTTGAGGATGTCTATGGCCGGGCCAACAAGAAGAATATTACCGAGTAAAAGGAAAGTAATGACTACACCATTAAGTTGTTTTAAAGCCTATGACATTCGTGGTCAGCTGGGTGTCGAACTAAATGAAGAGATAGCCTATCGTATCGGCCGTGCTTTTGGTCAATATCTAAAGCCTAAAAATGTGGTGATTGGAGGCGATATTCGCCTAACCTCTGCCGCACTTAAAAGCGCGGTTAGCGAAGGCCTGCTCGATGCTGGTGTCAATGTGATTGATATTGGCATGACGGGCACCGAAGAGATTTATTATGCCACCAAAGCGATGGGGGTATGTGGCGGCATAGAGATCACCGCCAGTCATAACCCGATCGATTATAATGGCATGAAACTAGTGCGTGAAGATGCCAAGCCGATTAGCGGCGATACGGGGCTGTTTGATATCCAGAAGCTCGCCGAGCTCAATCAATTCGAAACAGTCGCTAAGCGTGGCGAATTAACTACCGCCTGTCACTTAGCGCCTTATGTCGAGCATCTAATGACCTATATTACGCCAAGTAATATCACGCCATTAAAGTTAGTGGTTAATGCTGGCAACGGTGCGGCGGGGCATGTTATCGATGCGCTTGAGGCGCAGTTTAAAAGCCTCAACATCGCGATAGAGTTTATTAAGATCCATCATCAGCCCGATGGTCAATTCCCCAATGGCATCCCCAATCCGCTGTTACCTGAGAATAGAAGTGCCACCAGTGATGCGGTGATCAAATATGGCGCAGACATGGGAATTGCCTGGGACGGCGATTTCGATCGGTGTTTTTTGTTCGATGAGCTAGGTCAGTTTATCGAGGGCTATTATATCGTTGGCTTATTAGCCGAAGCATTTTTAGGTAAAAACCCTGGCGCAAAAGTCATTCACGATCCGCGCATGACCTGGAATACTATCGATCTGGTTAAACAGGCGGGTGGTCAGCCGATATTGTGTAAGACCGGGCATGCTTTTATCAAAGAGCGTATGCGCCTGGAAGACGCTATCTACGGCGGCGAGATGAGTGCGCATCATTACTTTAGGGAGTTTGCCTATTGTGATTCAGGCATGATCCCCTGGTTGTTGGTGGCCGAAATGTTATGTGTTAAACAGGCTCGCTTGTCGACCTTGGTCGCCCAGCGGATTGCTGCCTTTCCATCGTCCGGTGAGATTAATCGAAAATTAGCCGATCCCAAGTCGGCTATCGCCAAGGTTAGCGCACACTTTAGCGTTGGTGCACTGACTATCGATCACGTCGATGGTATTAGTATTGAACATGCCAACTGGCGCTTTAATTTACGCAGTTCCAATACCGAGCCGGTGGTTCGGCTCAATGTTGAATCTCGCGGCGATGTAGAACTGATGGAGCAAAAGACCCAACAGATTTTGGCGTTATTAGCTTTAGCCTGAGTCAAAAACTAGCTTAGTTCACCTAAAGTACAGCGTTATATAAACGCTGTACTTTTTTGATCCACAAAAGGCATCAAGATTATTGCCTGAAACCCCATTGATTAATTAAATGAGAAATGTTGTCGCGAGCAAAAACCGATTAGAATAACGCCTTACCGCTTGTTTTAACCGTGAATTGTATTAATCGAGATAGATCCTTCCGCCCTTTAAATGCTTGATAATGATAGTCAGCGACAATGAGCTTACGGTAGTCGGCTTCGCCACCGCCTCATCGTTAGGTCGAGAAGCTTTAGCGCTGCCGAGTTGGCTGTTGTTAAGTAGGTGTTAAGTATCGTCAATATATTTTACATCTGTTGTTTTTTGTCTTAGCTATTGTTATTAAACATCTAATTTTAGAATGTTATGTAATTAGGTTATAACTTATTCTCGAGGCGTCTAAAAAACAGGCGCTATTTGGTGTTGTTTTTTCATTTCTTTTAGTTCTTTCGTCTTACTTATGTAAAAAAGTCCGACGTTCGTTATTTCTGTTTATTTACTGCTGGTCATTAACCTTTGAAAAATAAGCAGTTTATATTAAATATTACACTTAGGTCTATTTGTTGCTTAACGCTAATTATTATTGCGAATTTTTGTTAGATTTTTAAGAGCAAAAATCCATTAATTAACGATTCCATCATGTTTAACAATTATAATTGGAGCAACCAATGCGATTTAAACCAAGCACCTTGTCTTGTGTCATAAGCGGCATATTATTAGCCTTCTCACAAAGTGCAGTTAGTGAGGAAGTACACGGCGATATCAGTAAGTTTAGTGTTGACAAAAAAAGTGGTGAAATAAAAAAAAGCAGCAACAGTGGCCTCTTCATTGTTCAAATGAAAGGGAAAACAAGTATTGCCAAGGCGATCGAACTTGGCGAGTTATTACCAAAGAATCAGTTAGTCTCCAATCAAGGCAATCGCTATAATGCGCAAAGTGCCAAGATGCAAGCTTACAACGCTAAGCTAATTGCCAAACAACAGCTTGTGGCTGTTAGTAGCGGCGATATTAAGATTAATTATTATTATCAACATACCTTCAATGGCTTCTCTGCCTACTTGACCCCACAGCAGAAGCTCGCCTTAGAGTCTGATCCCAATGTTATAGGCGTTTGGGCCGATGAATTACAACAATTAACGACGGCCAATACACCTGCATTTTTAGGTCTTACTGGTGCTGGCGGTCAACATGACTTAGGTATTTATGGTGAAGATGTGGTTATCGGGGTGGTTGATACTGGGATTTGGCCAGAACACCCAAGCTTTGCAGGTGAGGACTATGCACCGTTAGCTGGCTGGACAGGAACCTGTGATGTCGGTGAAGACGAAGAGTTCGCCTGTAATAATAAATTGATCGGTGCCCGTTATTTCAAGGAGTCATTCGAGTCAACCTATGTGATTCAGACTGCGCTAGGTGAGTTTATCTCGCCACGCGATGCCGACGGGCATGGGAGTCATACTGCAAGTACCGCTGGTGGTAACGACAACGTTGCGGCACAAGTAGGTGGTCGCGATGCAGGAATGGTGTCGGGTATGGCGCCAAGAGCACGTATTGCTGCATACAAGGCCTGTTGGAACAGTAGCTATGTCAGCCCTGAAGGAAATAAAGAACGCGGTTGTTTCTATGGCGATACCATGGCAGCCATCGATCAAGCAGTTGCCGATGGCGTCGATGTGATTAACTATTCTATAGGTGGTAGCTTAACCAATTTGTTGACTCCGTCTGCAGCAGCGATGTTATGGGCAGCAGAAGCGGGTGTATTTGTCTCGGTATCTGCCGGTAACTCAGGTCCAACCGCCGGGACTATTGGTACGCCAGCACCGTGGGTGACTAGCGTTGCTGCATCGACATATTCTGGTGTGTTACCTGCTGCAGGTGTTGAGCAGACTATTGATGGTGTGAGTTCGGTGGTTGCGGCCGTCGAAGGTGCCATCAATAAAAAAATTAGCGATATTGGTCCAATTAGTGAGGATTTAGTCGTGGCTATGCCACTCGAAGCCTGTTTCGATGGCGATGATGCCACTGCGCTTGATAATGCAGGGGAATTGAGTGGTAAAATAGCGCTAATTAGTCGCGGTACTTGTGGTTTCGTTAACAAACTCGAACGTGCGATGCTCTCTGGCGCCAAAGGCGTTGTGGTATTTAATAATAGGGCTGGTGCGCCAATCGCGATGGGCGGAGAAGGAGACTTTAATCTCGGTGCCTTTATGATCGACCAAACTGACGGTGAAGCGTTAAAGCAAGCGCTAGAAGATGGTTCGGCGGTATCGGTACGATTAGACGCTAGTCTAAGCAGTACCATCGCTACAGGCGGCAATGTCATGGCGAGCTTCTCGTCGCGTGGTCCAAATAAGTCCAGTGACGACATTTTAAAACCAGATATTACAGCACCTGGCGTAAAAATCTTGGCGGCAACGACAGCTGCGCCAATGTTTGGCGACCAAGGTAACTCTTTTGCCTATCTACAAGGTACTTCAATGTCTAGTCCGCATATTGCTGGCATGGCGGCATTGTTTAAAGAGTCCAATCCTAATTGGTCACCGGCGCAAATAAAGTCGGCACTAATGACCTCAGCACGTCAAAACATCACAACCGATGGTACCATAGCTGCAACGCCATTAGACTTTGGCGCGGGTCATGCCGCACCTAAAGCCGCAATGGATCCTGGCTTACTACTTGATGTTGGCATCAACGACTACCTTGGTTTCTTGTGTGGATTAGGGGAGACCTCTTTCGTCGAAGATAGAGAAGTTAGTTGTGCTGATTTAGCGACGGCAGGACATTCGCCAGTAGCGACCGAGCTCAATATCGCGTCTATCGCCATGGGTAATTTTACCGACCCTAGAGTGGTCAATCGCTATGTGACCAATGCGACGGCTACTGCCTCAAGCTATGCGGTCAATGTTGACGCACCTGCAGGTATCGATGTCGTGGTTAGTACCTTTGATAGTGAAGGTAATTTAACGCCATCGGATAATTTAGATGTTGATGGGTCTGGCTCAGCTGGTTTTGCACTAAGCTTTAGCCAAAACGATGATGCAGTGTTAAGTGAGTGGACCTTTGGCGCAGTGACTTGGAGCGATAGCACCGGTCATACGGTAAGATTGCCAATAGCAATTAAACCAGAAGCGATCACTCTTATTGACGCGCCAGAGATGATTTCTACCGAGCTTAAACGAGGCCGTGTGTCGTTCCCAATTAAGATGAAGTATTCGGGCGCTACGAGCCTAGATTATGTTGGTTTTCTTGCCCCAAGCGGTATTGAAGGTAAAGTGCTCAAGGATGAAGATAAGAGCTTTAGCTTTAATGAAGATGGCTTAGGAACGCACATGTTTCATGTGCCAGAAGGGACTAAAGTTGCTCGCTTTAGCTTGACCGATGGTTTAGTTAATGCCGCTGGTAGTGACTTAGATTTGTATGTCTATCACTGTGATAAATGGTCGTGTAGCCGCGTTGGACAGTCATTTAATGCTGGGTCAAATGAAGACGTTATCTTGGTTAACCCTAAGCCAGCGGCGGATATTGGTGTCGGTGATGTCTATATAGTTTGGGTCCACGCCTTTACTGTCGGTGACGACCAAGCGGATACTGATTATGTCATGCCTGCATGGATTGTCGATCAGGCGGATCAAAGTACCCGTATTTCGAGCAGTCGCCGCGCCAGAGATGGACGTTATAATAACATCTCAATTCGCACCAAGGGCTTAACCTCTGGATTGCTACATATGGGCGCTGTTACCTTCTATGATGATAAAGGTGATGCACAACAAACCACAGTATTAGAAGTAGTACCTGACTAATATTTACCTAAGCACGCAAAGGGCCAGTTAGCGCAAGCTAACTGGCCTTTTTGTTCAGGACGAACGGTATGCCGCGGTGCCATGGATGGCAAAGAGCGGCGATGTTTACGACTAAAGGGATTTAGGAGTTAGAGCGAAGCATGGATGCCCGAGCCGGGGACGAACGGTCGGACTTTTTGTTCCCGACAAAGTCCAAGTACCGCCGTCCCTGGCGGCAATGCCGCGGTGCCATGGCAGAGTTTTTGTTCCAGACAAACTCTAAGTACTGCCATCCATGGCAGCAATGGCAAAGAGCGGCGATGTTCACGACTAAAGGGATTTAGGAGTTAGAGCGAAGCATGGGTGCCCGAGCCGGGGGCGAACGGTCGGACTTTTTGTTCCCGACAAACTCCAAGTACCGCCGTCTCGGCTTTGGCATCCTGCGTCGCTCTACCTGCGCCATCCATGGCTTCGCCTGGCGGCAATGCCGCAGTGCCATGTTTGCACATGGATGTGCACATTAGGGTAATGCATTTGCTCATGAAAGATCTGCATTAGAATAGTGCAGGAACACACTGCCGAGGAACAGTTATCGAACAGGAAACTGGTTATAGACATTTTCTAAGCACATCCCTTGGCGCGTAGCGATGATATCGCAGAAGCCGCGGTGTGACGTAGAGAGTGAAGTATCATATAAAGAGCTATAAGTATAAATAATTGCTCTGCAATGCGTTCAGTTAATTGGTTATCTGGCGACTAATATTTTGTTGATTATTTTGATGCGACAGGGCGCTGACCCGATAGGGTTATAAATTTAGTTAGATACGTACTATCTATGTTTGATTGGTGCAATGAGCATTTAGGCAGAGTAAGCTTTTGAGATGAACCCCACACAATCAGCGTGTGGGGTATTGTGTTGGATTTTTATTTAAGCGCTGCTAATTTCTTACGACGTAATCCTGCTACGCCAAGGCCTAGCGCCATTAATGCGATAGTACCTGGTTCAGGGACTACAGTCACATCGCCTAGCATTAAGTCACCAAACATGACCAGTTGTGAGCCATCGCTGCCATCAAGGAAGATATCGATAACACCAGCTGTACCAGATTCAACTTCACCATTGAATGTTAAGGTGCTATTGAGCATTTCCGTGACATCAAACATTAAGTATTCGATACCTGCCATTGGATCTGCTGCATTGGCAACAGCTAGAAAGCTACCAAAGAAATCAGGGTTAACCGCATCTGCCTGATCTTCGGTATATAGATCAAAGCCTGCCAGAGAGAAGTCCATCCATACTGTGGTATCACCAAAAGAATCAATATCTAAGGTCGAAATAGTGACACTACCGAGTGATTGCACTTCGGTGGTTCCATCTTCAGTAAAGAGTATCTCCTGGGTAATAGTCGCCGCGCTGGCCGACGTGCTTACTAGCACACTTGCTAGCAAGGTCGACGCGATGAGAGTGGTTAGTTTGTTGAACATATAAGCTCCTAATATTATTATTAATGTACCCCGAATAAGCGGGGATACAGCTTGTTAAGCAATTATTAAGCCTACATTTATAACCCTTTAAAATCAGTTACTTAAGTTGGCTTTCTGGTGTTTTGTTGATAATTCAATGAATGGTGTAAATTATATAGACAGTGAAAAGTTATAAATTGAACGATCAAAGCAGGCGCTTTAATCCAAGGTAAAAATGATGCTTCGCACAACCGGATTGATCTCGCTATGTACTGTCAATTTTAGTAATTTTCGCTCTTCGAGCTAAGGAATGTAATCTATGGGGTAAATGATGAGAGAGTAATGAATAAGGCTGGAATCAGTCCCCACATCGATAGGTGGGGACTGATTGTGCAAATTAAGCTTTAGCCGCTTCCTTTGCTTTGAGCAGTTCTTCGTAAGTTCCTCTGAAATCATGGATGCCATTGGCGGTGATTTCTAAAATACGAGTGGCTATCGATGAAACGAATTCACGGTCATGAGAAACGAAAAACAGTGTCCCTTTATAGTTTTCAAGTGCGAGATTAACCGCCTCGATAGACTCCATGTCTAAGTGATTGGTTGGTTCATCCATTAATAATACATTTGGTTTATGCATCATTAGTTTTCCAAATAACATGCGGCCTTGCTCGCCACCTGAGATGACCTTAACCGACTTACCAATATCGTTTTGCGAGAATAATAAACGGCCTAAGATACTACGAACCGCCTGCTCATCATCGCCTGGTTGCATCCATTGTGCCATCCAATCGAAGAGGGTTAAATCACTTTCAAATTCGCTTGAGTGATCTTGAGCATAATAGCCAATATTAGCATTTTCAGACCAGGCAACACTGCCCTCTGATTGGTCTAAATCGCCTTGTAATATACGCATTAGACTGGTTTTACCTGCGCCATTCTGACCGATGATGGCAATACGTTCACCGACTTCGGTGATCATATCAAAATCTTTGAACAGCGCTTGCTGATCAAAAGACTTACTAAGGTTTTCAACAGTCACTGCGTTACGATAAAGTTGCTTTTCTTGTTCAAAACGAATGAATGGGCTGATACGGCTAGATACCTTGACTTCAGACAGTTGAATCTTATCAATTTGTTTAGCACGAGAGGTCGCTTGCTTCGCCTTTGACGCATTAGCCGAGAAGCGGCTTACGAAAGACTGTAATTCGGCTATTTGTGCTTTCTTCTTTGCATTATCAGACATTAACTGTTCGCGAGCCTGATGCGCAGCGGTCATATATTCGTCATAGTTACCAGGGAATACAGACAGCTCGCCATAGTCTAAATCGGCCATATGAGTACATACTGAGTTTAGAAAATGGCGATCATGAGAGATGATAACCATGGTCGACTTACGCTCGTTAAGTACATCTTCAAGCCACTTGATGGTGTCGATGTCCAAGTTGTTGGTTGGTTCGTCAAGTAGTAGAATATCTGGATCAGAAAATAGCGCCTGTGCTAATAGCACACGTAATTTCCAACCAGGAGCAACTTCAGACATTGGGCCATAATGAAGTTCTTGTGCGATGCCAACACCTAATAATAACTCACCGGCACGTGCTTCTGCGCTGTAACCGTCCATCTCAGCAAACTCAGTTTCAAGATCTGCTACGCGCATGCCGTCGGCTTCGGTCATCTCAGGATCGGCGTAAATACGGTCGCGTTCTTCCTTAACCGCCCACATCTCCTGATGCCCCATGATCACGGTATCGATAACATTGTATTGCTCGAAGGCAAATTGGTCTTGATGCAATTTACCAATGCGCTCACCGGTATCAAGTGATACATTGCCCGAGCTTGGCGTGAGTTCTCCGGTCATGATTTTCATGAATGTTGACTTACCACAGCCGTTAGCGCCGATAAGTCCATAACGGTTACCGTTACCAAATTTTACCGAAATGTTTTCAAACAATGGCTTAGCGCCAAATTGCATTGTAATATTAGCTGTAGAAATCAAAGTGAAGTTCTCTTTAATAAATAGATGTTAGGGTCTTTGCGAATTTTACGGCGCAAAAAAAGTGGCATATTTTAACCCGCACGCGGTGCAATTGCTATCATTGTTTGTGTGATTAGGGGCTAAGTTTTATGCCATAGACTGTAATGAACACGACACTAGGTAAGACTAATTCAAACTGCTAAATGAGAAAGCGATGATTGATAAACAACAACTATGGCAGGTTTTATTTACCGAGCTAACGCGTTTAATCGAAGTGGCGCAAGCGGCTGCAACACGTGCTCACGAGACCGCTACCGATGATGCAAATGTCGCGGAAAACAAATATGACACCCTCGGTTTAGAGGCTGCATATTTAGCACAGGGCCAGCAGGAACGCGTAAGTCAGTGTGTTGATGATCTCGAGAGTTTTCGACAATTGAAACAGCGTTACCACAATAGTGAGCAAGTGACTCAGGGCAGTTTAGTGACATTGCAGGCTAGCGCAGGCATGCCACAACATTTTTTGTTAGGCTTAAGTGCTGGTGGGGTTAAGGTGTTGCACGATGGTGTTGAAGTGTTAGTTATCACCCATGGCGCACCATTGAGTAAGGCGTTACTCGGCGCTTATCTCAATGAGGAAGTTACGGTAAATATCGGCGATAATTCAGTCGTGTATGAAATTATCGCGATAGAGTAGCGCTAGCTAAATACGATAAATTCACAGCTAAAGTCTAAGTCTTGGTCATCCAAGATATCTTCGATTGGCGATTTTTTCTGTGCTTTTTTGTAGGCCTGATAAGCCTCAACATTAACGATAACATCGCCATTGTCTTCAGTCTGGATAATGTTTTGATCATTAACACACAGGGTTAGTTTTTTGCGTTGATTGTTGGAAACGCTAATCTCTTGAATATGCATGGTTTGGGACTTTTTAAATAGATAGAAGCGGCAAGTATAACACTGTACAGAGTCGATTAAGCAAAGCTTTTTTATACTGTGGGACTACCGTCAAAAACTAAGGATTAAAAATGAAAACAATGCTGTATAGAGCAGCCGTGATAGTGTCGTTGGCTTGGCCAACATTCGTCGCAGCAAATAGCGCGCCAGACTTTCCGTTTATTGTGGTCAATGGTCATGCCAGTGTCGATGTTGCGCCGGATAAAGCCAAGATAACGCTTAATATATTAAGCGTCGAGTCACAGTCGAAACAGGCACTAGAAACTGTCGCGTTGCGTGGCAGGGAGATGGTGAAATTGGCGTTTAAATTCGCTATCGATAAGACTAAAATTAAATCTTTTAGTCTGTCTAAGCGCATTGTACGTGAGCAAGGCCGAGGTTATCAAAAGGGTAAAATATCGGGATACGAAGTGAGCCAGCGTTTTGCCATTGAGCTCAATGATATTAGTCATTACTCGGCGCTAATGGATGGCTTAATATCGATGAATAACGTCAATAATGTGCAAATTGCCTTCGATATAAGTACCCGTAGTACGCTCTCTCGTCGCCTGGTCAAAGAGGCTGGCGAAGACGCAAAGACTAAAGCGCAAGATCTTGCATTAGGTCTGGGTAGCAAATTAGGAGCGGTTTTTGCAGCGTCAACCGACGCTAATTTTTCTTCGTATATGGCCACGTTTGGGATCAATGAGCACGGAATGGCGCAAATGGATGCGATGAGCTTTAGGTCGGGACAGTACAATATGTTTGCGCCGGAAACCATTGAGATCAGTAAATCGATTAATGTTGTCTATCGTTTAAAATAATGGTGAGTTAAAACAGTCCCATTTGTTTATTAGTGATCCGATCAAAACTAAGATCGATAAAGGGTAAAATGCCATCGGCAATCGGTTCTATTTGTTTGTCGATATAGTGCTGGTAGTCAATTAAGCTGCTGGTGTAGTCGATAGGTTCAGGTCCGTTAGTTGTCATTAGGTAACTAATCGCGCCCTTATTTTGGTATTGTAGCGGACGATCTAACGCGCCATTGTGTTCGTCAGCCAAGCGGGCTGCCTTAACTTGAGGTGGCACGTTCTTGATATATTGATCGAGGTTGCGACGTAATTTTTTAGTGTAAATTAATTGTTGGTCTAGCTTGCCGCTAGTCAGCTGTTCCAGTGTCTCTAAGATAAATGCGCAAGGATCTTTATCATCAAAGATCAGTTGGTATAATTGCTGTTGAAATTCACGCGCGAGTTGGGTCCAGTCACTGCGCACACTTTCCAGCCCTTTAAACACCAGTTTTGTACCTTTGTCTTGGTGGAGCAGGCCGGCATAGCGTTTCTTACTGCCCATCTCACTATTTCTAATCGTTGGCATCAGAAATTTTTGATAAAGCGTCTCAAATTCGAGTTCTAAATCACAGCGTAGTTGATGCTGCTCTGTTAGCTGAGCTATCCAACGTTGGTTAATATCTTTGGCTAGCGCTGCGCCAATATCTTGCGCTTGTGCCGGCGTATGGCCCGGTCCGAGCAATACGAACACCGAGTCGGTATCGCCATAAATGACCTGATATTTTTGTTCAATCCACTGCGCTGTTTGTTGAATAATCTGATGACCGCGCAGCGTAATTGAACTCGCCAGCCTGGTATCATAAAAGCGGCAGCCACCAGAGCCGAGTACGCCATAAAATGAATTCATGATAATCTTTATCGCTTGGGAGCGGGCCGCGTCTTTATCTGCTTTGGCCTGATCTCGCTGTCGCCATAAGTCACTGATGATTTGTGGTAGAAAATGCTTATCACGGGAAAACTTTGCCTCTTTGAAGCCCTCTATGGCATCTTCGGGCGAGGCTAAGCCTTCGATTAATCCCATAGGGTCAATCTTAAAGGTACGAATTATCGAAGGGTATAGGCTCTTGAAATCGAGCACTAACACATTGTCATAAATTCCAGGCTTTGAATCCATCACATAACCACCGGGGCTGGCTAAGCCGCCATTGGCTGGCAAGTTTGGCGCGATATAACCGGCACGGTGCAATTTGGGTAAGTAGAGATTGGTAAAAGCCGCGACAGATCCGCCGACCCGATCGAGCAACAAGCCAGTCAATTTAGCGCGAAAGACTAAATATGCCATCAGGTTAGTGTGCTCGAAAATCTCATTGACCAGTCGGCAGTCTTCGAGATTGTAGGCGGCGAGTGCGGGTTTGTCATGGGCGAAATTATGATTGATCTCAGCCATACGCTGATGAACATTATGACTTAACTTTCCACGGTTAAGTAGCTCATGTGCCACCGCATCTAAACTAAAGCTAGCAAAGTGATAGGTCGCAGACCTTAGTGAATCTATGCCATCGACCACCACTCGACCGGGAATCGAGATATAGCCATTATTGTCGACATTGGACTCTCGCCAATGCACAAACGATTGACCGCGACCTAGGCGCAATTTCTTACCGTGATATTGCGCGCGCTTAACCAGTAAGCGAAAATCAAAATTAATCACGTTCCAGCCAATAATAATATCGGGGTCTATTTGCGCAATATCTATCTCCAACTGGTTTAACAGCTGTGCCTCATCGGCAACCCAACAGAGATAGTCGGGTGCCGGTTGTGGATTGCCGACCATAATCACTCGTTCAACATTTGGTCCCGCCAGACCAATAGAGTAGAGTTGTCCATGTTCTGAACATTCGATATCCAGCGATAATACGTTTAGTGTCGGGGTATAAGATCCTGAGCGCAGGTTTACCTGATTATATTGAGTAAAACCATTTTGGTTGCTGGCTTGGCCGCGAAATTCGAGAGCGCCGCATATAAAGCGTTCCATTAAGTAACGCTGATCTAACCTAAAGTCGCTCTCATAAGTGGTGACATTGGCATCTTTAAGCTGATAGCTGGCACTGCGCGAGTCTTTAATCGAGTTAAAGTAGAGCGTAATGATCTCGTGTTGGGCAAAAGATTTTAGCTGGCCAGGCTTTGCCTGAAAGTTAATATGGGCTTGTGATAAAATTTGTTTTGCGTATTGCAGGTCTTGCTCGGCAATAAAAAATAGCGGGCGCTGTCCATCGATCACGAGTTTAACCGGGCCTTGAGGCGTAGCAAGCCAGCAATGAATCTGTGGTTTACCGCCGATGTCCATTGCTTGTTGGGTGAGTAAAAAACCTTGCTCGATTGCCGTATTGTTCATGAGGCCTATAAAAAAATTAGTGCTGATAACTGCGTATACTAAAGGCTTTTGAGGCGGCGTACATTATTTCTTTTATTATTGTGCGACGTTCTGAACAGTCACTGCGTCTAATATAATAGAGCGAATCAGCAGAAACACTTTTAAGGGGGCTTAATGGCATTTGATGCAACATTAATTAAACGAATGGAAAAGGGCGAACAGCAAGCCTTTGGCCAATGCTATGAGCAGCTAGCGCCGTTAATTTATTCAGTTGTATTACGGGTTTGCCATTGTAAAACCAGCGCCCAAGATATTGTGCAAGAGTCATTCATTCAAGGTTTTTCGAGTTTAGATAAGCTCCATCAACATGATAAATTTGTTCCTTGGTTAAAGCGTATCGCCTTTAACCATACGATAAGTTGGATCCGAAAACATCATAAACATCTAGTGAGTTGTGAGGACTATGATGTTGATAATGTTGTTGACGACGGCGCGTTTAAAGATCTTGAGCGCAGTTTAGCCAGCTCAAACCTGTTGGCTAAACTGATGCTTGGTTTAACCCCAGACGCGCGACTCATTTTGTGGATGTTTGTAGTGGAAGGTTATAGTCACCAGGAAATTGGTGATTTGTACGGCAAGTCTGTTAGTTACTCAAAGACTATCGTATCAAGAACGCTCGGTACATTAAGGGCAGAAACAAAGGAGGATAAATATGTCCAGCATAGATGAACGTTTATTAGCGCAATTAAAGGATGATAGCGAGGAAATGCCTTTATATCAGCCTGACGCAGCGGTATGGCACAATGTGCAAAAAACGTTGCCTAACACTCCCCAAAAAAAATACATCTTCAATCGCTTAAAGTGGCCGGCGGTTGCAGCTTCAATACTTGTCGGGTTGCTATTTGTAGATAAGAGTGAAAATCGGCAAGGGCCGCAGTTGGCCAGTTTAATTGAAACCTCACAACGGTTAGAGCAACAAGCGAATTCAACGGTGCTCAACTTTGGAGTAAAAGAATCGATGCGCTGGCAGTTAGTCGGGATTGAGCAGGCGATTAACAGCGAACAAGAATCGGCAATGGTGATGGACTTGTGGCAACAACGTATTAATGTGTTAAATGATGCATTGGCGCTGTCACGGCGTACCGGCGATTTTATATAATTCCCCCCGTTAGGGTAACAATTTGATTAAGAGGTTTCACGATGAAAACTGCAATATATCTTTCAATGACCATGGTGTTTGGCGTTATATCATTACCAAGTGCCGCATCTGAATCAATTCAGGCCTGTGGTAAAATAGCCACCAAAATGGTGTTTCTTGGTCGTGAACAGGTCGAATTAGGGCTACTGACTCATAATGGCCAGCGTATATCCAGCCCGCTGCAAGCAAAAGAGCAACGTCTTGCCGACCGTGGTCTGAGTATTTCTCGGCCGATGATATTAGCACTGGCACCTGGTTATCATGAATTTACCGCAACGATACTTAGACATTCAGAAGTGGCGGGTGCAGAGGGATATGGTAGTGCCCGTTATGCAAAAAGAATTGATTCAGACACCATGAATCTAGGACGCAAGGGATTGGAAGTATCGACTCATCGCTATGCGCTTAAGTTTGGCTTGGAGGTTAAAAAGAATAAGATTTATCGCGTCATTGGTCAACGTACTCATCCTAAAAATATAAGGGCAGGGCAAATGTATGACGCAGTGGTTCGCTCGTTAAAAGATCAATCGTGCCAATCGTCGAAAGTTAGACCAGCGATAGAGCGTGCACTTGTCACAACCCTTAGAAAAGAACTGCCGGACGAGCTTCAGTTTCGCCTCGATGCTTTAAGCCAAGACATTCAATCTTATTATAAAACCAAAGGCGTGGCGCAAGATAATATATCACTTGCGCTAGCGTCCCGTGGCAATAGTAGTTTTGGTATTGTCGTTGCCAAAGATGATCCTGCCCAAAAGGGTCTGTTGTTACTCGCGGTAAGCCCCCATGCTAATGCGGCCAAGCTAGGTTTAAAGGCAAATGACATGCTACTCTCTGTCAACGGTAGTTCACTGGCCGATAAGGGGACCTACCAGAAGACGGCGGCCTTTTTGCGACAGCAAATTGCCGATACACAATATGGGGAATCACTAGCCTTTAGCGTGATGAGAGAGGGAAAAACCATTGAAATTGATGGCGACTATTCGGCTATTATCTTGCCAAAGATCAGACTCGACATCAATTTGAATTAATATGCGCTGCCCACTGCACAATGGTTATAGCTACGTGGACGTTATCCCCTTGGTGGTGATCGCCAAACACTCAATGTTCGCCGTAGTAACCCACCCCGATTAATAGCGTCTGTTAAGTCGAGTATTGAAAGCGAACATTAACACCAGGAAATTAATCTAACATTTTGAATTTTAAGCTCATTTAAATTTAGTTCGGTTTATTAGCAATAAAATTGAAATTTTTTTTTACATCGCAGGTCTTTTTAGATAGGTTGGGAAAGTGCTAACGCTTAAGCCTAATTAACTTACTAATTAAATCAATAATGTTAAAGGAAAATAATTATGAATAACAAAGTTATCGTTAATACTGCCATTGCTGCTGCTATCACGCTTGCTGCGCTAACTGCGCCAGATGCAGAAGCTAAATCGAAGAAAATGGAAAAATGTTACGGCGTAGCTAAAGCTGGAAAAAATGACTGTAAAGCTGGACCTGGTACTTCTTGTGCAGGTTCTTCGACTAAAGATGCGCAGAGTGACGCGTGGATGTATGTACCCAAGGGCACTTGCGACAAATTAGTCGGTGGTAGCCTCAAGCCAAAGAAATAGACAACTAACATGTCATTTCAATCACGTTCATCAATCCCTGCGGCGGCAGGGGTTGGTTTAAAACCACAGCATTTCGAACAAATTTTGGCGCAACCGCCATCCAATCAAAACTCCGTCTGCTGGTTTGAAATCCACGCCGAAAACTATATGGGCGCGGGTGGTCAAATGCATCATTTTTTACAACAGATTAGAGAGCGTTATCCGCTGTCGCTGCATGGCGTTGGTTTGTCTTTAGGTTCTCTAAATTTACCCTGCAACCAGCATTTAAAAGCATTAAACGAGTTAATTCAACGTTATGAGCCGGGTTTAGTTTCAGAGCATTTGTCTTGGAGTAAACATCATGATGTGGTGCTCAATGATTTATTGCCGGTGCCTTATACCCAAGAGAGTCTCGCAGCATTTTGTAATAATATTGATAAAACCCAAACGGCGCTTAAGCGGCAAATATTAATCGAAAACCCTTCTAGTTATTTTATGCTAAAAGAAGGCGATTTTAGTGAAGTTGATTTCTTGGTAACACTCGCCCAGCGCAGCGGTTGCAAGATACTACTCGATGTTAATAATGTCTATGTTAGCGCCTGTAATCACGGTTTTAATGCTCAGCAATATATACACTCAATTCCTAAGGAATTGGTCGGGGAAATTCATCTGGCAGGGCATTCGGTCCAGCGCTTATTAAGCGGTGAGGTGCTTATCGATGATCACGGTTCACAAGTATGCTCACGGGTATGGAAGTTGTATGAGTCGACGTTAGCGCATATCGGAGCTAAACCTACGTTAATCGAATGGGATAGCGATGTACCAGCATGGAACATTCTGTCCCAACAAGCCTCACTTGCTCAGAATCGGCTCGAAGTACTGGTGGAGCATGACCATGGCTAAATTATCATTAGCGGAGTATCAGGCGCAATTTAGTCAGCATTTGCTAAGTCCTCATCTCAATGGTGAAAGCAAAGAGTTTTTGCAATTGTTAGTGCCTCGATTTGGTTGTGAAACTGCTGAGCTCGAAGCAGGCTTGCGTCTTGGTATTTATCGTAATAATGTTATGCATTCCTTAAGTAGCGCGCTGGCAGGTCTATACCCTGTGGTAAAGCGTCTCATTGGCGATGAGTGCTTTAACGGAGTAGCGCGAGATTTTATCCGTGATTTACCGCCATCAAACCCTGCCTTACTGTTTTATGGTAAGCAGTTCATTGAATATTTAGGCGAGCAACAATCGTTAAACCATCTATCATTTTTACCCGATGTAGCTCGGTTAGAGTTTGCCGATCATTGTGCATTTCATGGCGCCGATATTGTACCACTGGCGATAGCCAAACTTGGTGAGTTTGAGCCAAGTCGTCTTGCCGATCTAACGTTCACTTGCCATCCATCATTAACCCTCATTGAGTCTCGCTGGCCGATTGATACCATCTGGCATGAAAATCAAAAACAACAGCCTGAAACAGTCGATTTAGCGCAAAGCGCCGCTGCCTTTGTCTTGGTGTATCGTGAGCAATTAACGGTACAGGTGGTTAGTTTAAACGAGCATTGCTATCAATTTCTAATGGCGTTACTGGCAGGTGATTGTATTGGCGTAGCCTGGCAAAAAACCAGTGATTATGCCAATGAAAATGACCAATTACTTGACGATGGTGAGCTTAGTCCAATGCTTGGTTATCTGTTTAACCTTGGTGTGTTTACACATTGCACATTACCACCTGAATAACATAAGGATCTAAAATGAATACGTTATCGAAAAGATTCGCCGCGCTATGTAATACACTGCCACAAGAGTTACTTACATTAGTGGCGCGATTTGCTATTGCCTCGGTATTTTGGCGTAGTGCACAAACTAAGATTAGTGGGGGAGAGTTTCTTGGCCAAAAATGGCAATTTTATAATGTCACCGACTCAACCTTTACGCTGTTTGAGTATGAGTATGCGCTGCCGATCATTCCTCCCGAAGTAGCAGCCTATTTAGCGACCTTCGGTGAGTTTTCATTGTCACTGGCCATCGCATTGGGCTTCTTAACCCGTGTAAGCGCACTGGGACTATTAGCCATGGCCGGGGTGATTCAATTCTTAGTCTATCCAGACGCATGGCCGACCCATATTCTATGGCTAGTGCCGATATTGTATTTAATTAAACACGGTGGCGGACGCTTGTCTTTGGATAATTTGATTAAGTAGTAAGAATAGCTAGAACGAAAGCGATAAATTGAACGATTAAGTGAGTTAGGAGCAGAGTATTTAAGAAAGATGGTGCCTCGACCCGGAATCGAACCAGGGACACGCGGATTTTCAATCCGCTGCTCTACCGACTGAGCTATCGAGGCTTCACAAGAAGCACCTGTAGGTAACAGGATTTTCAAATTGCTATTTTAAATGGTGCCGACACCAAGAGTCGAACTCGGGACCTACTGATTACAAGTCAGTTGCTCTACCAACTGAGCTATGTCGGCGCATTATAAAATAGTTTATTGCTTTTCCATTTAAACTGGGAGGTTGTAAATGGTGCCTCGACCCGGAATCGAACCAGGGACACGCGGATTTTCAATCCGCTGCTCTACCGACTGAGCTATCGAGGCATCTGATGTAGATACACCTGTAGGTAACAGGATTTTCAATACATTCCCGAGGCTCTACCGACTGAGCTATCGAGGCATCTGATGTAGACGCACCTGCGGGTAACAGGATTTCGTTTTAAATGGTGCCGACACCAAGAGTCGAACTCGGGACCTACTGATTACAAGTCAGTTGCTCTACCAACTGAGCTATGTCGGCACATTTTAAAACTTAAGATGACTGAGAACATTTAAACTGGGAAGTTGTAAATGGTGCCTCGACCCGGAATCGAACCAGGGACACGCGGATTTTCAATCCGCTGCTCTACCGACTGAGCTATCGAGGCATCTCAACTATCTTTAATTGTTAACTAAACGTTGTCACTTCCTGCGAAGAGACTGTCTAGGCAACGGCGGCTATTAAATAGATTTTAGCGGTTTAAGTCAACTAATATTTATAAATAATCGATATTAATATACCGCTTGTTTGAATAGTGGGCGCTTTGCTTAAAAAGCAGCTTAAATATGCCTGCCACCGCTCTTTATTGGATTTAGAACGATATTATTTGGCCGTTGGGGTATAACCATCGATCTGAACTTCTTTGCCTTCGAACAAAAACTCAACCATGGTTTTTTCAATTAATTGACGATCGTCTGGGTTCATTAAGTTTAGTTTCTTTTCGTTGATCAGCATGGTTTGCTTTGACATCCACATTGACCAAGCTTCTTTAGAAATATTGGCAAAGACCTTTGTGCCTAATTCACCAGGCAGAGTTTGAAAGTCTAGTCCGTCAGCTTCTTTATTTAAATGAGTACAAAAAATTGTGCGAGCCACTGGCTTCTCCTATTTGAGTGTTGATAAAAGCGATTGGGTGATTGCTGCTAAGCCAACCTGAGGTGGCTTAGCCAAGCTATACCATAGGGCATTGTCTGCTTCCATCACCACATTAACGCTAGGTTGCACCAATCTTAAATGATATGGCGTAATATCTAAATGGAAATGACTAAAAGTATGTCTAATTTGTGGTAATTGCTGCAAAATGCCGCCAAAATTTTGCTGATCTAGCCAGTTTGTCATCGCATCCTTAGAGTCAAACTCAGGGAAACAATGTAACCCTCCCCAAATACCTTGGTCAGGACGCTTAATCAAATGCACCTCGTCATCGCAATGGATCATCAGCATATTGGTTGTTTTGACTGGGGTGGTTTTCTTCGGTTTAGGGTTAGGGAACTCTTTGGTTCGTCCTTGGGCGAAAGCAATACAGCTTACATGCACCGGACAAGGTTCACACTGAGGCTTACTACGGCTGCAATGTGATGCTCCCAAATCCATCATCGCCTGATTGTATAGGGTGGTATCTTTACTAGGGGTGAGCTCTTCACTTACTTGCCACAGTTTCTTTTCGACTTTAGATACGCCATACCATCCCTCGATTGCAAAGTGACGGGTTAGCACACGCTTGACGTTACCATCGAGAATCGCATGCGGTTGGCCTAAAGACAAAGAAAGAATCGCGCCTGCCGTTGAGCGACCGATGCCTGGCAGTGCGATCACTTGTTCTATGGTCGTCGGAAAATCACCGTGATATTGGTCTCGTACTAGTTGTGCTGTTTTATGCAGGTTGCGCGCTCTAGCGTAATAACCTAGGCCTGTCCACAGGTGTAGTACTTCATCGGTTGGCGCATTTGCTAATGCGATAATGCTGGGGAACTTCTCCATGAAACGTTGGTAATAAGGAATAACGGTTGCAACTTGGGTTTGTTGCAGCATAATTTCAGATATCCAAACGCGATAGGGCGTCTTGTCTTGTTGCCAAGGCAGAGTCTTGCGGCCGTGCAGGTGGTACCAATCGATAATATTGTCTGAGAAGCTATTTGAAGGCATTAGCGTGTTTGTTATTAAGCAAATTATGCCAGCAGTGTACTTGGCCGAGTCATGATATGGCAACATTTGCTGCTGATAAATTAGCGACGTTACGGTCTAGGCTATAATATCGTAACAAATAGCACATTATTTATAATAAAAGCTCAATAATGATTGACTAATGTTAGCCTAGGTATAAAAATGCCGCCGATAAATTATACCGTTTAACCCCCAATGAGGTTGCCTCACATGACAAATACCGATAACACCAATGAAAATAGCAGCGACATCATCGCGCAAAAACAAAAAGACGGTGTTTATATCCGTACGATTAAAAGCTTCGTAAAACGTGAGGGGCGTCTTACCAAAGGGCAGCAGGCAGCGTTAGACAAGTACTGGGCTACAATGGGCCTTGAGCACGAAAATGGCCGAATCGATTTTGAACAAGTCTTTGGAAATACCAACCCTGTGGTTGCAGAAATCGGATTTGGCATGGGTAAGTCGCTAGTCGAAATGGCTAAGGCTGCACCAGACAAGAATTTTATTGGCATCGAAGTTCACACCCCAGGTGTCGGCGCATGCTTGTCATTAGCCGGTGAGGAAGGGGTAACAAATCTACGTGTTTACTGTCACGATGCTATCGAAATACTCGCCGATTGTATCCCCGCAAATAGCTTGTCGTGTATGCAGTTATTTTTCCCTGATCCGTGGCATAAAGAACGTCATAAAAAACGTCGTATTCTTCAGCCTCTATTCGCCCAAAATATTCGTCAAAGCCTGAGTGTCGATGGCATCTTTCATATGGCCACCGACTGGGAGAACTATGCCGAGCATATGGTAGAAGTCATGGATGATGCGCCAGGCTATGACAACATTGCTAGCGACGGATCTTATATTCCTCGCCCAGAACACCGCCCGCTAACTAAATTTGAAGCGCGCGGTCATCGTTTAGGTCACGGCGTTTGGGACATGATGTATAAGCGTACTAGCTAAAACAAACTGGCGAGTTGCCGGTAGCTCGTATAGAATATAACAATTGTTTGCTTGTTACTGCTGTAATAGCAAAAGATAAAATTCAAATAAAGTCTACGTATATTAAGGAATAACCATGAAAGAGATCGCTAAACGTAATCGCCGTCTGCGTAAAAAACTACGAGTCGATGAATTCCAAGAATTAGGTTTTGAAGTTAGCTGGTGTTTCCCTGAAGGAACCACAGATGCGCAAATCGACACGCTAGTCGACGGACTTATCGACGATGTTATCGAAGCGAACGACTTAGGCTTCGCTGGCGGCGGTGACATGATTGAGTGGGAAGGCGTTGTATGCACCGAAAGCATCGGTAAGTGTACTGACGAGCATCGCGCAGCAGTTAAGGCGTACTTAGAAGCTAAAAACCTAGAAAATGTTGAAGTAACAGAATTGTTCGACATCTGGTGGGGCTAATCACCTAGATCTTGTCCACATTAAAGGTCAATATTACTAAACAATCGTAATATTGACCATATTCCTCTACCTTAAACCTACCGCCTCATCATAACTGTTTGTATTTAAATAATATAAATAAGTTGGTCTCACTTTTGCTATATCTGTTCTATATTACTACTAACAGCATTATGTGAGGATTTCTTATGAAAACTAAATTAGCGATTGCCTTAAGTCTACTATTATCAACCAGCGTTATTACTTCAGTTGCTGCGCATGAGCGCCATGACAGTCATCAGCGTTGTGATATTAATGTGCAGCAGAGTGTCAAAGTAACCCCTAATTACGTGCAAGTACTCGACGGTGAAAAATCACTCTTTCGCATCGAAGATGGCAGCAAACTTTATGCCGAAGGAAAACGGGTTCACTTAACGGATGCGCAGCAAGCACTAGTTGAGGAATACAGCGCCCTAATTCAAGAATTGGCACCACAGGTTGCAAAAATCATCGCCGACGGTGTACTCATTGCTAAGACCGCAATAACTGGCATTATCACCGAACTCTTTGGTGATGATACCGAGTTGCAGGGTAAAGTTAACAGTATCGTGGTTAAGTTAGAGCAAAAAGCCGCGCCGATGATAAATCAAGCTGAGGGCGAATATTATTTATCAAAAGATAATATTGAGCGTGCAGGCGATGATTTTGGTCAGGAGCTTGAGCAAGAAATAGAGTCTTTACTCACCGAATCTGGCGGTCACCTGTTGATGTTAATTGGCAAGATGATGGTTAGCGGTGAAAGCAGCATGAAAGATTTCGAGACCAAGATGGAAGCATTTGGTCAGCAAATGGAACAACGAGGCAACGAATTAGAGCAACGAGCTAATGCCATGTGCGAGCAGGTATTACGCTTAGATAAGCTGGAGACTCAAATGCAAAAGGAGATCCCTCAATTTGCAGGTTACAACCTTATTTCACTACAACGCACCTAGCAATTAACTACTTGTAGTATAATTATTTAAAGGGTCTATCTATTTCGGTAGGCCTTTTGCGTCATAAAGCCCTGCTTACTAATACTTTGGTTGTAAACGTTGTGTTATCGTTCTATTATTGGTTTTTTTAGTTTGATGCAAAATTAATCATAAAAGAGTGAACAATTACTATGGCAGTTGATTGGTGGCGGCGTTTTTTCGATTCCAGTAAAGTCGATGGAATAGAACAAAATCGTAAGAAACTGGCGCTTTACGCGACGAGCTTGTTGGGTAGCGCAGTGATGTTCTGGTTTGCCTTCAATACCCCTAGTGCGAGTTTTGTGCTATTTTCCCTGTTGTTAGCATGCGCCACGTTTGTCTTGCTCAATGCTTGCATTGCTATTTTTCTCGATCGTCTCAATTTCGCCTGTAACTTCGCCAGTGTTTGTATCTTCATTTTGTTAATTGGTTTGGCCTACACCGGAGGTTATGCTAATACAGCATTGTATTGGATGTTTCCCTTTCCAATTGTTTTCTTCATTCTGTTAAGTTATAAGCTGGGCTTACTGCTCAATATATTGTTATTTAGCTGCATATTCCTGATGATTAATGTTGCTGCTTTCAATCAAGCAAACTATGAGCCTGCTGCTATCATCAGGTTTGAAGTGTCGATTGTATTAACCGTATTGTTTGCCTTCATGTCGGAGTTTGTACGTAGTCGTAGCCACCGTGAGTTGGTGAGTATCAATATTGAGAAGCAGCGGTTAGCCAATACCGACCAATTAACTAAGTTACCCAATCGGCATTTCTTGGCCAGTTTAGACTTTTCAGCAACGGGGGAGTTTGCCCAAGATGGAAAATTCCCATTGGCGGTAGTGATGGCTGATATCGATTTATTTAAATCGGTCAATGACCGTTATGGTCACGATGTGGGCGACAGAGTATTGTGCCATTTAGCGGATTTCTTTAAATTGCATATTCGCTCCTCGGACATTATCATTCGTATGGGAGGCGAGGAGTTTATGTTGTTCTTTGTCAATACTGGCGTTGAGCCGGCGCGGGCTATTTGTGATAAGCTAAACCGACTGTTAAGTGATTCACCTTATTGTGAAGCTGGCGATGTTATTAAAATTAGCTTAAGTTTCGGTATCGCCATTGCTAATAGTGGCGAGCAACTGAGTAAGGCGACCAAGGACGCAGACAAAATGCTCTATTTGGCAAAAGACAATGGTCGTGCGCGGGTAGAGATATTTCAATCTCAATAAATAAGCGAAAGGGAATTATGCTAATTAAACAAGTAACCATCTTGTGTGCCTTAGGTGTTTCTTTACTAAGTGTCACATCTTTTGCCAAGGATGAGTCGATTACCGCGTTATACCGGGTCGATAAAATTCAAAAAATCGCTAAGAAGAGTGATAATAAGTGCATCGATAGTGCGGCTAAAACCTGTAAAAGAGTCATGTTTTTTAAGGTGCGCTATAAAGCGCTAGATTCGTTAGTACCTCATCAAGAACACGATATATCTCTCGATGAGGAGTTACCGCAAGTCGGCTCTATTAAGCAACTCACCCTAGCGATTGGGACAAGAAAGAAGCAATAGCAATTGTTCCTTAGCATGTTATAACCGTTATTTACTGGCGATATACTTTTCTACCTGCTGCTCTAAAATATCCAGTGGCAGCGGTCCATTCTTTAAGATAACATCATGAAACTCCCTGATCGAAAACTTACTGCCTAAGGCTTTTTTGGCTTGAGCACGTAACGCCAGAATCTTGATCATGCCAATCTTATAGGCTGTAGCCTGCGATGGCATTACTATGTAGCGTTCAATTGCCTTAATCACATCACCCTTTGGGTTTGGTGTATTGGCAACGAGGTAGTCGATGGCTTGCTCTCTCGACCAGCGCTTATCGTGTAGCCCTGTATCGACCACTAGGCGGCAAGCGCGCCACAGTTCCATGGCTAGGCGACCAAAATCTGAGTAGGGATCTTGATAAAACCCGATTTCTTTGGGTAGGTATTCGGTGTATAGCCCCCAACCTTCTGAATAAGCGGTGTAATGGCCATATTTTCTAAATTTTGGAATGCCTTCTAACTCCATCGAAATTGCCAATTGCATATGATGGCCCGGGATCCCCTCGTGAAAGGCTAAAGCCTCCATCTGATATTTTGGCATATTGTTCATATCGTAGAGGTTGGCGTAGTAGTTACCAGGACGTGAACCGTCTGGCGCAGGGCGATTATAAAACGCCTTGCCCGCAGATTTTTCGCGAAAGGCCTCAACCCGCTTAACCACTAATTCAGCCTTGGGTTTAACCAGAAATAGCTCATCTAAACGGCCGCGCATCTGATCGATATAGGCTGTTGCTTGCTTTAAGTAGGCGGCGCGACCCTGCTCATTATTGTCATAATAAAATTGCTTATCGCTGCGCATAAACGCAAAAAACTCGTTTAGGTTACCGTCAAACTCTACCTTTAGCATAATATCGCGCATCGCTTGATGAATACGTGTTACTTCATCCAAGCCCAGCTGATGTATTTGCGCCGCCGACATATCTGTGGTGGTGGTCTTGTGTAAGGCGCGCTGATAATACGCATCTCCTTGCGGGAATTTCCAGGCCCCGTCGTCGTGATTTGCGCGTGATTGCTGCTCTCGAAGATAACTAATTAAGGTGGCATATCCTGGTTTTACGTCTGATAACAACGCTTGTGATGCCTGTTCAAGTAGCTGCGAGTGCTCGTTGCTGGTGAGCTCTAGTTGGCTAATTTTATCTCTAAAATCGCTTAGTAGAGGGCTATCCTTACCTGATGTGAAGGGGGCGCCCTTAATGATATTGATCGAATCATTTATCACGTAGTTGTAAACGAAGTGCGGCGCCATGATGCCTTTATCTTCGCGTATCCTCAGTGTCTGAGTAAGATCTTTCATTAGCTTTTTCATCCCGCGTAAGCGAGAAATATAGGCATAGGCGTCGCTGATGTCACTGATGCGATGGGCGTTAATCATGAAACTCACCGCTTGTGAGTGTAAACCGCGCATCTGATTAACCGGATAGGTATGAAAGCGCCACTGAAAGTCGCTAATTTGATCATTGAGCTTACGCTTTAATAAGGTATAGCTAAGCAAGCTCTGTTGATCGAGCAATTTAGGCTTAATTGAGTCAAGGCGTGCTAGATCGGCGATGGCTTTGAGCTGATCTTTTTGCGCCTGATTGTCGCTAATATCATCCCATTTATCGTAATCGTCTTTTATTCCCATATAGGTTTGGCCCATCGGGCTAGCCATAAGGTTTTCTTGGTAAATATCATCAAATAGCTGATTGGCTATCGCCGATGCTTGGCTAACCAATGCAGCAGAACGCTGGGGTTTTTTCACTGCCTTTGCCGGTTTTTCTACCTTTTTGGCGACGTTGTTACTGAGTTTACTTGGCAGTTCTACCGTTGTCGGTGTCTGCATACAGCTGGCGACAAACAGTACGCTAACCCCTAATGCGAGGCGTGAAATATTATTTTTCATCATTATTCTTCTATTCTCAAATTAGTGATTATGGTAGGCAAAGTTAGCGCCGTTTGACGCCTTATTAATTTTACATAAATAAATTGAGCAGCTCATTAAGAAAGCGCTGCCCTAACGGCGTGACATGCCAATGGGTATCGGTTTGACTGATTAGCCCTTTCTTAAGCGCCTTAGTGATTGGCTCTACTATCACTTGCTCACTAAGACCAGTGTAACGGGCAAAGTCTAAGCGAGGGCAAGGTTCGACTAAGCGGAAACGATTCATGAAAAACTCTAGCGGTAAATCATCACTTTGGGCATGCCAGCTCTCAAATATAAATTGATTATCACAAGACAAATAACCCTTAGGGTGTTTTATCTTCGCGGCGCGTTCAATGGTATTGTTGGCAACGCTGGTGATTTTTGAGTGGGCGCCACAGCCAATGCCAAGGTAGTCGCCAAAACGCCAATAATTGAGGTTATGGTGGCATTGTTTATCGGGCTTGGCAAATGCCGATATTTCATATTGTAGATAACCAGCCTCGGTTAATTCTTGGCGACCTGCGTCATAAATGTCAGCCAGGGTATCGTCATCTGGTATGGTTGGCGGCTTAGAATGGAATTGAGTATTGGGCTCTATGGTAAGTTGGTACCAACTTAGATGGGGCGGAGCTAACTCAATTGCCTGACGTAAGTCTGCCAATGCATCGGTGACATTCTGTTTTGGCAGCGAGTGCATCAAGTCGATATTAAATGAGCGAAGATCAAGTTTTTGCGCTTGATGTGCTGCGTTAATTGCCTCTTGGCCATCGTGGATACGACCTAAAATAGTCAGTTTGTCTGCTTGAAAGGACTGCACACCAATCGAAATGCGATTAATCCCAGCCGTTTTAAACTGCGCAAACTTACCGCTTTCGACCGTGCCAGGGTTGGCTTCCATGGTGATTTCAATATCATCAACGCAAGGCACCATGGCTTTTACCCCATCTAATAAGCGCTTCATCTGCACAGGATCGAGCAGGGAAGGGGTGCCGCCACCAATGAAGATGGAGCAAAGGCTGCGCCCCTGCACCTTGTCTAAGTCATTGCTTAAATCGGCGAGCAGTGCATCAACATACTGTTGGTGTGGCACTTCGTCCTTTAACGCGTGTGAGTTAAAGTCGCAGTAGGGGCATTTTTGTACACACCAAGGAATATGGATGTAAAGGCTAAGTGGGGGCAGCGTCAGTGGCAATGGCAATAAATTGGTACTCATTTATAGCGCTGCTTTTAACAGGGGGATTAATGCGCTAAGCGCCTGACCACGATGGCTGAGTTGGTTTTTAGTGGCCTTGCTAAGTTCGGCGCTGGTACATTGGTGCGTAGGCACATAAAAGACCGGATCATAACCAAAGCCTTCACGACCACTTTGCTGATCGGTTATTTGACCATTCCAAAAACCCTGGCAGATAATAGGGGTGGGATCGTCGGCGTGCTCCAGATAAACCACGACACAAACAAAACGCGCCTGACGTTCCGCCTTCTCGGTATCAGCCAAGCTAATTAGCAGCTGGTCGATGTTGCTCTGATCACTTGCACCTTCACCGCTGTAACGGGCTGAATAGATGCCCGGCGCGCCGCCTAAGGCCATTACTTCGAGTCCCGAATCGTCGGCAATAGCCGCCAGTCCGGTAATCTTAGCGGCGTGGCGGGCCTTAATGATGGCATTCTCGACAAAGGTGGTGCCTGTTTCTGGTACATCGGGTACGTTAAATTCACTTTGTGGTAATACTTCAATATTTAAGGGGCTTAGCAGCTCGGCTAATTCTTTGACCTTGCCTTGATTGCCAGTCGCTAAAACAATTTGATTCATGGGGAAAACCTAGAGTTGTGGTGGCACAATCAAATTATCGAGCCACTATGGTGTATTACTTGGAGGATAATGAGGACTAATCAGCGTAAAATTTTTGCTTGAAGCTGATTTTGCTATTTAGACCATCTTTGTTGGTTGAAATAACATGAATGGTAAATTGCTCATCGTTGCGAAAGGGTAACTCGGAAATGTAATAAATTGCATCCCCTTCGATCACTTCCTTAAAGTCTAATTGGCGCGTATTACCGGTTAGGTTAACCGCTTTACCACTGATACTGGCCTTTACTGCAGGATTACCATCGAGCAGCGTATCGAGCACGGATATGTTAACAAAGGCGTTATAGCGTGAACGCTTAATGTGGTACGTTTTGGCTATTTTAGGAGTTAAGAAGGTGCTTGAGATCGCCATGTAATGAACCTGATAGCGACCCGACTGCTCAAACTGACCGCCTTGTGTGGCATGGCTAATGCTGCTAACACCGAGAGAAAGGCTGGCAATTATAAGAGAGATAAAGCTGAAGTGTTTAAATGATCGCATGATCTAAGTCCTCATTGGGTTTAGCCAATTATAGCGCTAAATCGATGATTAATCAGCTATGCGATGCAATTATGTGTGCTTGCTAACGTCACGCCGAACAATCCCCTAAAAAAGGGGATTGTAACAGCATGGTCATTATTATAACGCGTACCAAATAGGACCGATAAGCGGTGTGAGCATATCGTTAACCAGTAAATTTAAGAAGTTTAGTCCAATAAACACCACGAGCATCGATAAGTCGAGTCCGCCCATCGCCGGTAAAATACGGCGGATCGGCGCTAACATCGGTTCGGTCAACTGTGACATTACAAACTCGACCGGATGTCCGCCCTGACTGACCCAGCTTAGAATAGCGCGAATGATTAAGATCCAAAACAGTAACATTCCGGCTTTCTTGATCACTAACAATGGGCCTAAAATTAGAATGCTCAACCAGTCGATAGCGCCACTAGCCAACACCATCGTGATGGCAAACTTACTGCACGCCACCAGTAATGCCAGCACGATCCCGGCCATATCTAGTCCCAGCATACCGGGAATAACTCGGCGCATTGGCACCAAGAAAGGATTAGTCGCCTTGACAATAAACTGGCTTAAGGGATTGTAAAAATCGGCTTTAGCTAACTGTAACCATACCCGTAAAATAACAATCATCAAGAATGTGTTAAAAATGATATCGATTAAAAATGTTATAGAATTCATTACTATTAGGACCCTTTAAATTAAAATTGTTGTGCCATCTTCTGTGCACGCTCTACGGCGGCTTGCATGGCCTGATCGATACTCTGATCTAAACCTTGCGCCTTAAATGTCTCGATTGCAGCATCGGTGGTGCCGCCTTTTGAAGTCACCTGTTTGCGCAGCTCAGCTAATTCCAAGTGATTATTATGGCGCACCATCTGCGCTGCTCCTAATGCCGATTGTTGAATTAACAAACGCGCTTCCTCGCCGCTAAGTCCCATCTTAATCGCACTTTGCTGCATATATTCCATAAACAAGAAGAAGTACGCCGGTGAGCTGCCACTACACGCCGTCACTGTATCAATATGAGATTCATTGTCGACCCACAATATTTCGCCAACCGATTGCAATATTTGCGCGCTAATTGCCTTGTCATGTTGGTCGATATTTTGCGGCGCGAAAATCCCGGTCATGCCCAAACCTAAGAGTGATGGGGTATTTGGCATCGAGCGCACTAGGCGGATTGCTTGGCCAAAATAATCGCTATAACGCGATACATTAATGCCGGCGGCAATGGTGATAAACAATTTGTCTTGTAAGTTGTCGCATTTGATCGCCTGACACACTTGTTCCATTAATTGTGGTTTCACGCTAAGCACCACGATATCGGCCCATGCAATGGCATCATCATTATTGTTAGTGGTTAAAATTCCGAAATCAGCACCTAGCTTATCAAGTTTTTGTTGGCTTGGGTTTGCCGCGGTAATTAATGAACTCGGGTAGTGTTTAGCAACCAGGCCGCTAATAATACTGCGTGACATGTTACCTGCGCCGATGAAGGCAATTTTTTGCTGTTCCATGATCATACTTCGCTCTGGTTATTTGCATTGCGTTGGCCAAAAATGGCACTGCCAACTCGTACCATGGTCGAACCATGGTTTATTGCCGCGGCCATATCGCCGCTCATTCCCATTGACAAGGTATCTATGCTGGGAAACTGGCTCTTTAATGTCGAAAAGAGTTGGTTCATTTGCGAAAACTGTCGCTCAACCAACACCAAATCCTCGGTGCGCTCGCCGATAGTCATTAAACCTCGTAAAACCAAATTGTCTAACGAATTAATCAGTTGTGCAAGCGCTAACGCATCTTTAGGTGCAACACCAGACTTACTGTGCTCGCCACTGATATTAATTTGAATGCACACATTGAGCGCCGGCATGTGCTTTGGCCGTTGGTCATTTAAGCGTTGCGCTATTTTTGCTCGTTCGATGGTGTGGACCCAATCGAAATGTTCGCTGACCAATTTTGACTTATTGGACTGTAATGGGCCAATAAAATGCCAGATCAAGCTAGCATCGTCAAAATGCTCAACTTTCCCCACGCCTTCTTGCACATAATTCTCGCCAAAGTGACGTTGCCCTGCGGCAATCGCTTCACTAATATCCGCGACAGGTTTGGTCTTACTCACCGCGATCAGCTGTACGCTTTTAGTATGGCGGTGATACTTTTTTTCATTAGTTTGTATGGCGCTAATTGCTGATTTCAATCGTTCTGTTATGGTAGTCATATTAATCAAATAAAATAGGTTGAAGGTTTTTATGGATATTACGGAATTACTCGCCTTTAGTGTTAAGCATGGCGCATCAGATTTACACCTTTCTGCTGGTGTGCCACCAATGATCCGCGTCGATGGTGAAGTACGTAAACTTAACGTTCCTGCGCTTGAACATAAAGAAGTGCACAGTTTAATTTACGATATTATGGATGATAAACAGCGTAAAGACTACGAAGAAAATCTCGAGTGTGATTTTTCTTTTGAAGTGCCCGGTATGGCGCGCTTCAGGGTCAACGCATTTGTGCAAAATCGCGGTGCGGGAGGCGTGTTTAGAACCATCCCAAGCAAGGTTTTAACCATGGATGAGCTCGGTTGTCCTGAGATCTTTAAGAAGATTGCCGAGAAACCTCGTGGCCTTGTGTTAGTGACAGGACCAACGGGTTCCGGTAAATCCACAACCCTGGCAGCGATGGTCGATTATATCAACGATACCCGCCGTGAACATATTTTAACCATTGAAGATCCAATCGAATTTGTCCATCAAAATAAGCAATGTCTGGTTAATCAACGAGAAGTGCATCGTGATACCCATGGCTTTGATAATGCGCTGCGCAGCGCGCTACGAGAAGATCCTGATATTATCCTGGTCGGTGAAATGCGTGACCTTGAAACGATACGTCTGGCACTAACGGCTGCGGAAACTGGGCATCTTGTGTTTGGCACCTTGCATACGACCTCCGCGTCAAAAACGATAGATCGTATCGTTGATGTCTTCCCCGCCTCGGAAAAAGACATGGTCAGAACGATGCTCTCGGAATCACTCGAGGCGGTGATCTCGCAGACGCTAATTAAGAAGATTGGTGGCGGACGCGTTGCTGCTCACGAAATAATGGTTGGTACTCCTGCTATTCGTAACCTGATCCGTGAGGCAAAAGTGGCGCAAATGTATTCGGCCATTCAAACCGGAATGGCCTTTGGCATGCAAACACTGGATCAGTCACTTAGTAACTTGGTCAATAGCGGTGAAATATCCCGGGAAGATGCGGTATTAAAAGGCTCTGGTAAGATGAGCATATAGGGGCAGACGATGAAAATTACCAAATATTTGCAAACGTTAAAGGATCAGCAAGGTTCCGATCTGTTTATTACCGCCGATACCTATGCCAGTATTAAAGTCAGTGGCCAAATTACTACCATTAGCGACATTAAACTGACCGAGCAAGATGCGTTGGAATTAGTGCTTGGCACCATGAACGATAAGCAACGTCGAGAATTTGAAGATACCCGTGAGTGTAACTACGCGTTAGCGATCGAAGAGATTGGCCGCTTTCGACTGAGCGCATTCTGGCAACGTGGCATGGCAGGATTAGTCGCGCGTCGCATCGAAACTGATATTCCTGAGATGGACGACCTAAAACTGCCACCAATTCTTAAAGATGTGATCATGAGTAAGCGTGGTTTAGTGATCATGGTTGGCGCCACTGGTACGGGTAAGTCGACCTCACTAGCTGCGATGCTTGGCCACCGTAATCGTCACTCGAAAGGGCATATTCTGACGGTGGAAGACCCGATTGAATTTGTGCATGAACATCGCATGAGTATTGTTAATCAGCGTGAAGTAGGGGTAGATACCGAGTCGTTTGAGGCCGGTTTAAAATCGGCATTACGACAGGCACCTGACGTGGTATTGCTGGGCGAAATTCGCTCAAAGGAGACCATGGAATACGCGCTAACCTTCGCAGAGACCGGTCATCTGTGTGTTGCGACACTTCATGCCAATAATGCCAACCAAGCGTTAGAGCGTATAATGCATTTAGTGCCAAAGGAAAAGCACCAACAATTATTATTTGATTTGTCACTCAATTTACGTGGCATTGTCGCTCAGCAATTGGTGCCGGTAAAGAATGGCAAAGGACGACGAGCTGCGATTGAAATCTTACTCAACTCGGCACGGGTATCAGATCTTATTGCCAAGGGTGAATTACATTCGTTAAAAGAAACCATGGCAAAATCAAATGAACTAGGCATGCAAACTTTCGATCAAGCGTTATTTACGCTCTATCAAAACCAAGAGATAAGTTATGCCGACGCTTTGCACCATGCCGATTCACCAAATGATTTACGCTTGATGATTAAGCTAAAGGGTGGTCAAGAAATTGATGCTGGTTTACTAAATGACGTGACCCTAGATATGGATTAATTTGCCATGACGGGTATATATAAATAATTAGTTAATCGAAAATAATAAAAAGCACCAGACTTAGTGTGCGGTGCAAGTCACTTAAGGAATGTGTGAACGATGAAACGCGGTTGCTCCCGTCCTTTATCGCCTTAAATTAAAAATTGGCCAATGAAAAAATCAGGGACGATTTTTTAGTATTTACCGCAGGGATGCGGATCAAATACGGTATTGAATAGACAATTTATCATTTAAGGTTAGCGATAAATTTACGGGTCGCCTTTGCAAATAGCGTCCTTGCTATTTGTCCTTCGGACCAGCTAAAGCTGTCTTAAATTTTTCCAGAAAATTTAATCTTTTGGTTACTTTTCTTTAAGAAGCA
>Ga0105355_10000097_pt1 | contig 70443 bp, 56 predicted proteins | sample GOMGulsemesocosm_2_FD_83508 | JGI IMG/M metagenome (GOLD analysis project Ga0105355, IMG submission 83508) | Methane-oxidizing microbial communities from mesocosms in the Gulf of Mexico - GOM9C Gulf of Mexico | ecosystem: Environmental > Aquatic > Marine > Cold seeps | place: Gulf of Mexico...
AACCGAGCTTCTGGTAACCGGGATTCAGGAAACCGAGCTTCCGGTAATCGCTAGGGAGCACTAGTGAGTGCCCCTGTCATGATCGCGCTATACTGAGCAGCCATTGCCACAAGACGCTAATTAAAACCTTGCACTTCAGAGTGTGGTTTTAACTGCTATATCTATCTCCGTCACTCGCGGGTGCCCATCCTTATTCGGTTGGAAACCCACGCCCTCATAAAGATATGCATGCCGGAAGTGCCTACTATTGTGGGGGTTGGGGGTAATGAGGCCCTGGTATCGAATAGGGTTTGACGGTAGCGGCGGTTGTAGAATAACCATGCTAGACGACGGGGGGTTATTCATCCCCGTTACTCCCCGATGCCCATTCTTATTCGGTTGGAAATCCACGCCCTCATGAAAGCATGCAATGCCGGAAGTGCCCATTATGGTGGGAGCTGGGAGGGTGTTGAGGCTCGCTGCACAGTAGCGATTGGGCGGGGCATAGCGACTAGAGGGCGTGGGGTTTCAACCGAAAGTGGCTATGCCCCGTCCGATGGCGGTTGTAGAATACCCGGAAGAGGCGAAGAGGCGCTAACATCGACAATCCACATGGCCAAGATCGAGGCTCTAGTCCCTCTTACCTATAATAAAACGCGGCCCATGGACTTTTAGTTCATAGTCGTGAGTTCTAAATGAGTACTAGTGAGGGGTAGCCGCAACGGATCGATATTGCTCGATTGCCGCGCTGGACTGAGGCTCTTGTTTAGTAGGCAAGGGTTCGATTTCCGTGCCTAGCACCGCACTCCTAAACTGATCGTAACCGGCGAACACTAGCTCGTAGGTCTTGTCGATGTTGTCGGCAATGCCGCCTTGTAATACATCCAGTCCCTGCAGTATGTCCCTGGCCTCAGCAAAGCCCTTGTCGACACCGCCGCCAATCAGGGCGAGGAAATCGTCTAGCTGCTGTTCTAATTCTTGCTCGGGGTGACTCTCTTGGTAGCGAGCAAAGAAGTTGGTAGAGAGCTGCACAATACGTTCGGCGGTGGCCTCGGGGGTGTAATACTCGGTGCCGCGTTGCTGGATCTGTTCTATGGCATCGGCGCCGAGGGTGGGCTCTAATGCTTCGCCCAATGACTGCAGTGCGGTTTTGTATAGCAGAGCCAGTGAGTTGTTGCCGCTTGAAAGGCTGACATCGAGTTGTGCTTGCAGTATGACTGCATTTTTTTCTTGGCTGGATTGATGGCTTTCACCGGCGGCTGGGTGGGCTTGCTTGTTGCGGCTGTCGGTACTGGCGGGGACACTGAGACCATTGTTAGCAATTGCTGTCATGTTACTACCCTCCGGAAAGATATAGGCTCAATTTTTTATAAGCACGCCACACAAGCATTACTGGCTCAAAACGCTGCTATAGCTTTTTGTCAGTATAGATTGTGTAGTCTAGCAGCATGGTTAAAATTTAACCATGCTGCTAGAGCGCTGCGCGCCGAGCTATTTCCGCCGGGTGTGGGAGGTGCCGGATTTGCCGCGCCGGGAGGATGGGGCGCCGTTACCCCGCTTTACACGACTGCCGTCGGCTCTTGGTGGCAGGCCGCTGTGCTGGGTTAACACGCGCTGGCCTGGAGGTGGTTGCCACGTGCGGGGCTGCTTGGCGGGGATAAGGTGTTTCTTACCGGGGCCGATAAGATGGGCCTTACCCATCTTATGTAGCGCTTCGCGTATCTGTGGCCAATTGTCAGCGTCGTGATAGCGCAAAAAAGCCTTGTGCAAACGCCGCTGCCTGATGCCCTTCGCGGTGCGGACAATCTCGCCGCCTCTGACCACCTTTTGCAGGGTATTACGTCCCGAGTGATACATGGCGGTCGCGCTGGCCATGGGTGAGGGGTAGAAGGCCTGTACTTGGTCGGCGCGAAAGCCGTTAGCCTTTAACCACAGGGCCAAGTTGAGCATGTCATCGTCGCTAGTGCCGGGGTGGGCGGCGATAAAGTAGGGAATTAAATACTGCTTTTTCCCTGCTTCCAGGGTGTACTTTTCAAACATTTTTTTGAAGCGATCGTAGGTGCCGATACCGGGCTTCATCATCTTTGATAACGGGCCTTGTTCGGTGTGTTCCGGGGCAATTTTTAAGTAGCCGCCAACGTGGTGGGTGACTAACTCTTTTACGTATTCTGGGGTTTCCACCGCGAGGTCGTAGCGCAGTCCCGAGGCGATCAGCACCCGTTTTACCCCGGGGATTTCCCGGGCATCGCGATATAAATCAACCAGCGGGGTTTGATCGGTATTTAAGTTGGGGCAGATGCCGGGATAGACGCAGGACAGGCGGCGACAGCTCTCTTCGATTTTTTTACTTTTGCACTGCAATTTCCACATATTGGCGGTGGGGCCACCGAGATCAGATATAGTGCCGGTAAAGTCAGGGTTGCTGTCGCGAATGGCCTCTACTTCTCGCAAAATAGACTCTTTGGAGCGGCTCTGAATAATCCGTCCCTCGTGCTCGGTAATCGAGCAAAAGGTGCAGCCGCCAAAACAGCCACGCATAATATTGATCGAATGTTGGATCATCTCGAAGGCGGGTATCTTGGCGTTGCCATAGCTGGGGTGGGGGCGCCGCTGGTAGGGCAGCTCGAACACCTGATCCAACTCGTCCGTTTCCAGTGGAATCGGTGGTGGATTAATCCACACCTCGCGGGAGTCGTGTTGCTGTACCAAGGGGCGTGCATTGCCGGGGTTGGTCTCTAGATGGATAACCCTAGAAGCGTGGGCGTACAGCACGGGGTCTGCCTTCACCTGCTGGTAGGAGGGCAGGCGAATGACCACCTTTTCGGGGTTGAGTTTTTGCTTGCGCGCGCTCAGCGGGTCGAGTATGCGTACTACCTGGGTCTCGGATGCAGCCAGCTCAGTGTTTTTAGCTGTCGCGACGCCGCTATTTGCCTCGGCGGGCTCTTCGGTATTTTGGTAGGGGCTAAAAATCTTGTCGATCGGTCCGATCTCATCGACACTGGTGGAGTCGATAACGGTATAACCCAGCGGAATGGATTGGCGTAAAAATGCGGTACCGCGCAGGTCGGTCATAGCAGCTAACGTTTCTCCAGCGGCCATGCGATGGGCGACAGTGACAATGGCACGCTCGGCATTGCCATACAATAAAATGTCGGCCTTCGAGTCCATCAGTACCGAGCGTCTAACCTTGTCACTCCAGTAGTCGTAGTGTGCGCTACGACGCAGGCTCGCCTCGATGGATCCCAGTACAATCGGCACACCTTTATAGGCCTCCTTGCAGCGCTGGGAATAGACCGTGACTGCCCGGTCTGGACGTTTGCCACCGACATCGCCGGGGCTGTAGGCGTCGTCGTGGCGCAATCTACGGTCGGCGGTGTAGCGGTTAATCATCGAATCCATATTGCCCGCGGCGACCCCAAAAAACAGGTTGGGACGACCCAGTGTTTGAAAGGCTTGTTTCGAGGTCCAGTCAGGCTGGGCGATAATGCCGACTCGGAAGCCCTGTGCCTCTAATACCCTGCCGATAACGGCCATGCCAAAACTGGGGTGATCGACGTAGGCATCACCGGTGACAATAATGATATCGCAGCTGTCCCAGCCGAGCTCGTCCATTTCTGCCCGAGACATCGGCAAAAAGGGGGCGGGGCCGTAACATTCGGCCCAGAACTTGCGGTAGTTGAACAGTTCCGGGGCGGGCTTAAACAGTGCATTCATGGGGGCTATTAATCCTACTGATTTGGACAGGTATTATACGGATAAAAGCGCCTTATCGCTCGTCTATTGCGAGTCATTGGTTAAATATTCACCACTTTCGAAAAAAACGATGGGGCTTACTGGCTAGATACGCGATATCGGGAGTAGAATAGCGCTTGTTGTCCAAGTTATAAGTAGCCCACTGAATACATTACCCACTTAATAAGGTACCCAACTAATAACCTACCCAGCTAATAAAGTCCCGTGCAATACATTGCTGGCGAATAATAAGAGAGGTATACCCATGTCGAGATTATTACGCACCGCTATAGTCGTTACTGCCCTGAGCGGCTTCGCCTGTTCTGAATCGGAGCGTACTGCGGAGCTAGCAGCCCCCAGTAGTGAGCTACAGCAGGGCGATAACAGTTCAGCACAGGCCGGCACCGTGAATATCATGGCCGGCAATGACGACGATCCCAACAGCGCTGCCGCTTTGGCTAGGGGGCGCTTCAATGGGGTTACCTTGCCGATGTCCGCGGAGGTCATGGTCGCCAACCCAGACAGTAATGCCCGCCGCAATGCATATTTTGGCGACCTGCATGTGCACACCACTTATTCCTTTGACGCATTCGCTTTTGGCACACTGGCCACTCCCTACGACGCCTACCGCTTTGCTAAAGGCGAGGCGATTAAACACCCCGGTGGCTTCGACGTGCAACTGCGCCAACCGCTGGATTTTTATGCGGTAACTGATCACGCCATGTTTCTGGGATTGGTCAAGGAGGCGGCGGATACCAGCACCGAATTTTCCAAACTGCCCCACGTGCAATACATGCACAATCTAAATGCTCCGGAAAACATGCATGTGGGCACGCTGCCGACCCGGGTCAAAGCTTTTACCACCTTTCTGGCGGATACCCTGTTTGGCATTGAGGCCGGCACGGTCGACGGTGATATGGTAGATACGGTGATAAAAACTGCGTGGTCCGACAGTATTGTCGCGGCGCAACAGTTTAATAAACCCGGTGAATTTACCACCTTTGTCGCCTACGAATACACCTCTAGCTCTGTGGATCGGGGCAATTTACACCGCAATGTCATTTTCCGCGGCGCCGATAAACTGCCGGCTATGCCGTTCTCCCGTTTTCACAGTACCAATCCGGAGGGCCTGTGGGACTGGATGGACGAGCTGCGTAGTCAGGGAATCGAGACCCTGGCGATTCCGCACAATTCCAATGGCTCCAATGGGCAGATGTTTAAGTTAGTCGATTGGGCAGAAAACCCGATGGATGACGCCTACGCCGAGCGGCGCATGAGAAACGAACCGCTGATCGAGATTAGTCAGGTGAAGGGCACCTCGGAAACCCACCCGGTACTGTCAGACAACGACGAATGGGCGGACTTTGAGATCATGCCCTACCGTGTCGCCACTCGTATGGCCAGCGAACCCAAGGGGTCCTATGCTCGGGAAGCGCTTTTGAACGGCCTCGCCTTTGAAGACAAGGGAATCAGTAATCCCTATAAGTTTGGATTTATCGGCTCCTCCGACACCCATACCGGCGCCATTTCCGAAGACGAGAGTAACTACTTTGCCAAGGTTGGTCTGCTTGATGCCACCAGTACCCTACGGGGCTCGGCGCCGCTATCGGAAGAAACTGCGGCTATTGTGGAAAATGCCGGGCGTTTGACGGTGAAAGAAGTGGACGGCAAATTGTACTCTTCCGGTGCCTACGAGACCTTTGGTGCCTCCGGGCTGGCGGCGGTCTGGGCCGAGGAAAATACTCGTGAGTCTATCTACGACGCTTTTCGCCGCAAGGAGACCTTTGCCACCTCCGGGCCGAGAATGAAAGTGCGATTGTTTGGCGGCTACAATTTTGATGGGTCGATGCTGGAGGGCCAAGAGGGCGTTAGCCGGGCCTACCGGGACGGTGTTGCTATGGGCTCCGATTTGTTAGCGCGGGGTGATCAGGCCCCAAGTTTTCTGGTTTGGGCACTGCGTGACAGCCAGTCGGCCGCACTGCAGCGGCTGCAGGTGGTGAAGGGCTGGACCGTTGACGGGGAGCACCGCGAGCAGGTCTTTGATGTTGCTTGTTCCGAGGGTGCGAAGATCGATCCCATTACCCATCGCTGCCCCGACAATGGCGCCCGAGTTGATATAACGGATTGCTCGATCAGTGCCGATGTAGGCGCTGGTGAATTGAAGGCGCTGTGGACCGATCCCGACTACAATGCTCAGTCCCGAGCCTTTTATTATGTGCGGGTACTAGAAAACCCAACCTGTCGCTGGTCGACATGGGATGCTATTCGCGCCGGCTCCGCGCCGCGCTCGGATCTCAAAAAGACTATTCAGGAACGAGCTTGGTCGTCGCCCATCTGGTTAATCCCCGGGGCCTGACCAAACGCTGCGGCGATGGCGCCGCAGACATCTATCAACTAAAACAATGGACATTCTGTGGACGAAAATTGTGAATTGGTCGAGTCAGCATTAGACGAAGATCGGCTACAACTGCAAGAGCGCTTTGCGCACTACGGCTATCTTTATTTTAAGCAGGCGGTGGCGGCGGACAAGTGCAATGCCTTGTTGCAGGATTTTTACCAGCAGCTCAGCCCCTATATTGTCAGCGACGACAATACCGGCTTACCGCTCTGTAAGGGGGCGGGTTTTGCCGAGACCGATGCTATCTGGGATGAGGTTTACCCGAAGATGCAATCGCTGGAGGCCTTTCACGGGTTTTTTCATGAACCCGATATGCTTGATATCATGGGGATTGTCGCTGGCGATGAGGTGTTCGTCTATCCGATGAAAATGGCGCGAATTTCTACCCCTGGTATGATCGGCCACGAGACCCCGCCCCATCAAGATGGCCACAGTCACAATGCTGGACCGCGCATGGCGGGCGTATGGGTGGCATTGCACGATATTGATCAGCATACTGGACGGCTAAAGTTGTTGCCGGGTTCACACAAAAACGGTATCAGGCCGGTGCACCCGACCCAGGGTGTGGGGGGTATTAGCTGTGAAATCTATCCGCAGGAGACCTGCTGGCACGTGTCTGATGTGGCCCGGGGCGATGTCATTTTATTTCACTCGGCGATGGTGCACCGGGCCGAGCCCAATCGCAGCGAGCGCCAGGCCAGGATGAGTATCGATACCCGCTTTTGCGACTACGGCGCGCCGGTCTTCTCCACCAATTTACATCCGCACCATGGTTGGCGCATAGAAGGTTTTGATTGGGATAGTGTTTATCGCAACTGGCAGCATAGCAATCTGCAGCACTATTGGCGCGATTACCCCAATTTGTTTTGAGTTGGCACATTTTGTTTTGAGTTGGTACATTGCCAGGGGTTGTCGAAGAAGCCATTGGCACTGCGCTCAGAACTGCCATTGGCAAGTTCAGTAGCGACTGAAGTAGCGCGGCTCACCCTCAATACCCAGTAATTCCCGGCGCATTAAATCTAGGCTTATGGCGGTCACCATTAACTGGAAATGGGCCCGGCTGCCGGTCAGCTGAAATCGATGGGCCCGCAGTGTCTGGGCAGCTCCCCAGGCGATCCACACGGTACCGACCGGCTTGTTGTCGCTACCGCCACCAGGTCCGGCGATTCCCGTCACCGCAATTGCGTACTGGGCACCGCTACGGGCCATTGCGCCTTCGGCCATTTCCCGGGCCACCGCCTCGCTAACGGCCCCGTCTGCGGCTAAAGACTCGTCACTCACCCCGACTAACTGCTGTTTGACCGAGTTTGAATAGGTCACAAATCCAGCCTCGAATACCGCGGAGGCGCCAGCAACCCCGGTTATTGCCGCGGCGATAGCGCCGCCGGTACAAGACTCGGCGCAGCTGATCTGGCAGCCCCGGGCCGCCAGCGCTTCGACCACGGCCGTGGCAAGGGTGCTGTCATCTGGGCCAATAATAAATTCCCCCATCAGTTGCTGTAGACGCAGATAACATTGTTGCTGTAGTTCGCTGTGATGCGGTTGGCGCGTGCTCAGTTTAACCTCCAGCAGTGGCAGGCCGGCTCTAAATCCTAGTTCGACTTCCTTTGGCCAGTCTGGGCACTCGCTGTTGAGTAATTGCTGCAAACTGGACTCGCCGAGACCAAAGCTTTGCAGGCGCAAGGTAGAGAGGCAATCGGTTCCTGGAAAACGCTCAGCAACGGTTTCCAGTACGCTGTCTTCCATCATTAGTCGCAATTCGCTGGGTACTCCGGGGGTGCAAATGATCAGGCAGCCCTGGTGTTCCACTGAAAAGCCCACCGCACTACCACTGGGGTTGGGTACTATGGTCGCACTGGTGGGCAGCTGTGTCTGCTTGCGATTGGCGGCGTTCAGCACCACTCGCCGTTGCTCGCACCATTGTTCGAGATGTTGCAGTGCCTGCGGGTGTTCGGTTAGTGGCTCAGCAATCAGTTCGGCCACCGCCTGGGCGGTTAAATCGTCCACCGTTGGGCCGAGGCCGCCGTTAACTATGAGTACATCGCAGGCCGAGCTGAGCAGGTCCAGTTCGGCGACCAAACCGGTGAAGCTGTCGCCGATGGTGACCTTGCGCGTCACCTCGATACCACGCCGGTTGAGCCAGTCGGCGATCATTGCCGAATTGGAGTCAACGGTATGGCCAGACATTAATTCGTTGCCGGTGAGTAGTAGTTGTAATTGCGGGGATGTATTCATAGGTGTGTGGTAAGTGCTATCGTAGGTGGTTGGCGCGGGGCCTGAGCACTGATCATAGCTGACTTTGTCCGCCCTGTAGAGCGACCGGCAAGGTAAAGGGTCGCTAAATTTAATTGTAGGCTAGCTGAGGGACGGTACGGATATGGACGATAACAATGCGGGTTTCCACCATTACCATCTGCGCCAAATACCAAAATTGTTCGCCGTTGGTGGCGGTGAAAGTGCCCTGTTGGCCAGCCGCGAGTTACCGCCGTTGTGTCTGCGACTGAGCGACAGTGACGAGGCTTATAGCTATCATCCTGGAGCACATCGTATTGATATTGTAGCCGGTACCGAGGCACCATTGCTGTATGTACTGCCCGGCGAGCAATGGCAAGAATTTGTTAGCAAACCGCTTATTGAATCGGCCAATAAGGCAACTAACCGTAATGAAAGTAGTATACTGAACGCCGATATCGATGCCGAACAATTGACACGCTGGCAACAGGTCTTACAGCTGTTGTATGCGGCCACTGCGCGGTCTATCGACTAAATTGACAATCAATCGCGTCAATGCACGGCCCATTCGAATGTCAGCTAAACCATGAATGACCATCAATCACATTTTAATAAGTCCTTATTATGAAGGCGCAGGGAAAACCATGAAAGCATCAAAAATATTACTGGGCCTACCGGTTGTTATTATCGTCATTATTTTACTGATCGTTGTGATAGCCGTTAACAATATTAATACTCTGGTAAAAACCGCGATCGAAGAGGTGGGCACGGATACTCTCAATACCGCGGTGACCGTCGATCAGGTCGATATCAAACTGCTGGGCGGGCAGCTGTTGCTGGAGGGACTCAGTGTAGCCAACCCTGAGGGCTTTACCGCGGCGACTATTTTCCAAATGGATCGCATTGTGGTCGCCGTCGATTTGCTGTCACTACTCGACAATCACGTATCGGTAGAACAGATCATTATCGACGGGGCGAAAATTAATGCCGAGCAAAAAGGCAGTAGCAGCAATGTGACTACGTTGCTGGATTCGATCGAACAGAGCGAAGACAGTGGCGCTGAAGATAGCAGTATACAAAGCAGTGATGCCGAAGACAAGCCGGCATCAGAGGGCGATCCCGTACTGATTAGCGTCAATCAGTTTCGATTGGCCAACAGTACAGCGACTTTACTTACCGAGCAATGGGGATCGCAGGCACTGACGCTAGAAGCGGTGGAGCTGAATAATATTGGTGGCGCTGAGGGAGTGCCGCCGTCGCAACTGGCCGAGGAAGTATTGCGACCAGTGGTGAAAAACCTGCAGAAATCAGTGGAGCGCCGGCTGAGGGATCTAATGATTGAGAAGGCAAAGCAGCGGCTGCTCGAAAAATCGGGCGAGATTACCGATAAGTTGAAAGAGTCACTAGGCACGGATACAGTGGACAAACTGAAATCGCTATTTTCTAACTAATGTGTGCCAGGGGCCGCTAGGGTTTCAGTTGTTCGATGTGTCTTAGTGTCATTGTTAGACGGCACGGTTAGGCAGTATTGTTAGCGAAAATCACAGTTAAAGGCATGGTCATTAACCATGCCGGTGGCCTGCATAAAAGCGTAGACTATGGTAGGTCCAATAAACGTAAAGCCGCGTTTCTTTAAATCTTTACTGAATGCCGTCGATTGCTTGGTAGCAACGGCAATGTCGTCCCGGCGGCGGGGCCGATTGACTAGCGGTTCACCACCGACAAAAGCCCAGGCATAGTTGGAGAAACTGCCACGCTCGCTCTGTACCGTGATAAACGCGGCGGCATTACTGCGTACCGAAAATACCTTTAGCCGATGGCGAATAATGCCGGGGTCGAGCAATAGCGCTTCCAACTGTGGGTCGGTAAAACGCGATAGTTTTTTGACATCAAAGTGTTTAAATACCTTGCGATAGTGTTCGCGTTTTCGCAATACCGTGATCCAGGACAATCCCGCCTGAGCCCCTTCTAGGGTGAGGCATTCAAAAAATTGCCGGTCGTCGTAAACCGGTACTCCCCACTCACTATCGTGATACTTCTGATAGAGAGTGTCGTCACCGCACCAGCTGCAGCGTTTTATCGGTGCCATCGTCGACTCCTGAGTCTATTGCGCGCAAATATCGCGCCATCAAGTGGCCACTGTACGCTATTTATTCGGGCAGCGCAGCGGCCCACGTCACCTTATCGGCGCAGTTGTCTACACTTATTTTATAGCTTGTTATTGTCGAGGCCCGTCCCTTGGAATCGAGAGATTAACTGCCAGTGGTATATCCCGGGTTTATTGCGGGGTAGGTCGGTCCGCATATTGCTGAGAGCCCAGATCCATCGATCTGCTAGCCGGATAGTCGCCATGATTGTAAATACAGCCGCAAACAGACTACCAACAACACTGTTGTTCGACTGGCACGGTACTCTGGTGAATACTAGCGACGCGATGTTTGAGGCAATGGAGGAATTGCTGGGGCAGCTGGAGGAGTTGGATCTGCTGCGCCGGTTGGTGCCCGAGCATCTGTGTCGCGGTGATGAGGACGTTAAACTGCTGCGCTATATCCGTATTTTTCGACGTTTGCACCCGACCATTCTCGCCGAGGCGCGGGTATCGAGGACCGAGTTGTTCGACGCGATGTTCGGCGCCGACCAAAACGCAAAGCAGATCGCGCACCGGGCCTATAACCGCTGTTATCGTCATTACTATGGCAAGGTCTACCCCCTGCAGCCGGACGTGGGCAATTATCTGAGGGCTTTTAAGGCCTTGGGGTTGCGGCTGGGGGTGGCCACTAATCGCAGTCGGGAGTTTCTCGACTACGAATTGCAATTGGTTGATGAGGGCCAATGGGCACCGCTCTTCGATGGCAGTGCCTGTGCCGACGATGTCTTCCAATACAAGCCCGACCCCGAGCTCATTACTGCCGCCCAGCACCGGGTCGGAGAAAAGACGCTGGCACAGTGCTGGTATATCGGCGACAGTTATCTTGATATGGTCACTGCCAAAGCCGCCGGTGTGGTTGCAGTATTTTACAATAGCGGGTTCCGATCGCAGAATCAGTTGCAGCAACTCTTTAATCGCGACCCCTGGATTCAACCGGACCACGTTATCGATTGCTGGGACGGTTTGTTCGAATTGCTGGTCAACTGCGCGCAAGGGTCTGTTATGCGCGGTAAAATTCAGCAATTGCGGCCCACTGCGTTTTCCCGGCCGCCGCAGCCCACTGTACGTAGGGAGGCCGACTGGCACCCTGCGGTGGTCAGCTTGTCGTCGCCGGATGTAATTCTGTTCGACTGGCATGCTACCCTAGTCGACACCCTCGACGCGATGTACCGAGCCCTCGATGAACTGTTACCACAACTGGGTCAGCTCGGTTTACTGGATAAGTTGGTGGAGCCGGATTACAGTAAATCTTTGGATGATGCTAGGCTGGTCGCCTATGTGCAAAATTTTTCGCAGTTGCATCCGAGGATCAGGGCCGATCGGAAAATCTCTCGCACAGATATCTTCGAAGTGTTGTTTGGTGATGACCAGCAGGCGAAAAATCGGGCCCATCAGCTATTTAATGGCTACTACCGTAAACACTATGGAACGATTCGTCCCTTCGAACCCCAACTAAAACCGATGTTGCAAGCGCTCGGTCAATTGCTGCCTATTGCTGTTATTACCAATCGCGACCGGGAGTTTTTTGATCGGGAATTGGCCTTGGTCGACGGTGGTGGTTGGACCCAGTTGTTCTCCTGTAGTGTTTGCGGCGACGAGGCAGCTCGGCGTAAACCTCATCCCGATCAACTGCTACAAGCAGCACACAAATTGGGCGTCAAGGATATGGCGACGGTTTGGTATGTCGGCGACAGCAGCACCGATGTGGTAGCGGCTAAAAGAGCCGGCGCAGTGGCGGTATTTTTTAACGGGGCTCAATGGGACCTGCCTTGGCTGGAAAAAATCTTCCCGGGCAGCGACGCGTTTCCTGCGCAACCGGACGTGGTGGTGAATGACTTTGCTCAGTTTTGGGCGCTGGTATTGGCTTGCAGAAATCGGGCTCAGAGGCGCTGAGTCTGGCACCGGCGTCTTGGCGAAGAGTCGGGTTAAGACGGCTGGCAGAGCTGGAGTTTTGAGCTTGGGTTTAATGGCGAGTGTTCGACGGGATAGTACTTGGCAGCGCAAGCTAGGCTTGTTAGGCTGTTCCGCCCAACCACTGTCCACATGAGTTTCGCTCTGTTGCCCGAATCTACCTCGCTTTTTGTCGCTATCGATCGGCAGCTCAGCATTGCCAAGGCACTTTACCAAAGACGTTTGGTGGTACTCAGTGGCGAACGGCACTGGGCCTGGAGCGAATTTTCCAGCTGGTTTGGCAAGCAACAGTTTCGCCGCCCCTACACCGTCGGCGCGCCGCTGGATACTGGCAGGGTACTGCAACAGCTTGATAATAATCAGGCGCATTCGCTATTAGGGCAGAGCATAGACTGCCTCTATTACGATGCCTGGTCGGGCTTCGACCCCAACGCCTTTGCCGCGTTGTTGGGGGCACTAAGCGGCGGTGGCCTGTTGTTGCTGGCTACGCCACCGCTACAGCAGTGGTCCGACTACCAAGATCCCGATTACCAGCGTTTGTTAATTCACCCACTGGGCCCCGAGGCATTGAGCCACCGTTTTACTGCGCTGCTGGTGCGAAGCCTCGAACAGGCTCCCCAGGCACTGATTGTGCAGCAGGGGGCTACGCCGAGTTGGATCGATAGTGAATCAGTACCCGCACTTGTGCGAGAACTATCTAGCGACGTGGATTGTATAACTGTCGATCAGCAGCGGGCAGTGGAGGCGGTGATGAAAGTCGGCAGGGGGCGGGGTCGGCGACCACTGGTGATAAAGTCCGACCGCGGCCGAGGTAAGTCATCTGCTCTGGGTATAGCCAGTGCACGTTTAATGGAGCGTGCGGGTCAGCGTATTATTGTTACCGCACCGCTGTTCGGCGCTGTCGGCTCAGTCATGGCAAGAGCCTCGGTACTACTTGGGTGCGAGATCCGAGGCGGCGAAATTCGCCGGGCAGATTCGAGCCTGAGGTTTGTGGCGGTAGACGAGCTACTGCGCAACCACTACCCGGCACAGTTGCTATTGGTCGACGAGGCTGCGGCTATTCCGGCCCCCCTATTAGAGTCTTTATTAAAGCGCTATTCGCGCATTGTTTTTGCATCGACTGTGCAGGGCTATGAGGGTACTGGCCGGGGGTTTGATATACGCTTTAAACACACACTGAATACCTTGACGCCGCAATGGCGAACTGTGCACTTGCAGCAACCGATTCGCTGGGCCGACAACGATCCGGTGGAGCAGTGGCTCTTTCACGCACTGCTGTTGGATACTACTGCGGGGCCACCGACAGTGGCGGTCGACAATCGGCGATGTACAACGACAAAGTTGGACCGGGATCAGCTGCTGGCGCAGCCGCTGTTGTTGCGGCAAATATTTGCGTTGTTATTGCAGGCCCACTATCAGACCAGCCCCAGCGATTTGCGATCGCTGCTGGACGGCCCCAATATCGAGGTCTGGGTTAGTCGCAGTGGGGGACAGCTGCTGGCGGCGGCCCTAGTGGCCATTGAGGGCGGCCTAGAAGCGGAACTGGGAGAGGCTATCTGGCGTGGGCAGCGCAGGCCCCGTGGCCATTTACTGCCGCAAACACTGACCTATCACAGCGGCTTTCGAGAGGCGGCGGGGCTGTATTTTGCTCGGATAATTCGTATCGCGGTGCAGTCCGACACGGTACGCAGTGGGTTGGGGCGGCAATTGCTAGGCGCCGTTGAGGCCGATGCGCGGTCGCGACGGCTGGATTTTATCGGTGCCAGTTTTGCCGCTACCGCCGACGTACTGGCCTTTTGGGGCGCCTGTGGTTTTGTCGCCGCGCGATTGGGTAGCGCCGTTGACGCCAGCAGTGGCTGTTATTCGGCGATCGTGCTGCGGGATTTGTCACCGGCCGGGCGGCAATTGCTAGAGCCGCTGCAGCAGCGCTTTGCGGCGGAGTTTCACTACCAGTTGCCACTGGCATATAAGCGGCTCGATAGCACGCTGGTAGCGCTGTTTATACAGTTGTGCCCAAACACAAGTGCCCTAAATGAGCGGGACTGGTGCGATGCTGAGGCTTTCAGTGAGGGCACAAGACCGATCGAAGGTGTTGCAGGGGTGCTGTCGAGGCTGTTGCTGTGCTATCTTGCCCAGCCCGCAGTTGCTGTCGACTCCGATCAAATACAATTGCTTATTCGTCGACTGTTGCAGCAGTGGTCGGTGGCCGAGGTATGTGAGGAATTGGGTTTTAGTGGTGCCGGGGAGCAATTGAAGGCGCTGCGAACAGCGTTGGTCGCGGTGCGAAAAACACGGCTATAGCATGCCATAGTGCCTATATAAACGTCGTCAAGGTGGCTGACCCCTGGGTGACCACGATCATAATGAGAGTAAACAATGACAGCAGCAGCTCCCGACATTAAGCAGTTGAGACAGCTATTTATCGACGATACACCCTTCCTGGATGTGCGTTCAGAAGTGGAGTTTGACAAGGGCCGTTTTCCTGGCGCGGTCAATATTCCTATCCTCAATACCGAGGAGCGCCATCAGGTAGGGAAGTGTTATAAAAAGCAGGGCCAGGAGGCGGCAGTCGAACTGGGTCATCGCCTTGTCAGTGGTGAGGTTAAGGATCTGCGCATGGCCCAGTGGCTGGCCTTCTTACAGGCCAATCCCCGGGCCCACCTGTATTGCTGGCGTGGGGGTATGCGGTCAAATTTAACCAAGCAGTGGCTTGAGGAGGGCGGGGTTGAGGTGCCGTTAGTGCCGGGTGGGTTTAAGGCGCTGCGGCGGGTATTGCTTGACGAGTTAGAGGCGGCCAGTGCCGGCCCGATATTTGTTGTTGCTGGTAAAACCGGGGTGGCAAAAACCAAGCTGATTAAGCAGTGGCAGCGGGGTATTGATTTGGAGGGGCATGCCAACCACCGTGGTTCCAGTTTTGGCCGCCGGGTCAGCGATCCACCGGGTCAGATCGACTTCGAAAATCAGCTGGCTATCGATATCTTAAAAAAACGGGAGCACAGCGTGGAGCGGGCGCTGCTAATTGAAGACGAAAGTCAAACGGTGGGGCCACGTATTATACCGTTGCCGCTATGGCAGGCTATGACGGAGGCACCGTTGGCAGTTGTCGATATGCCGCTGGACTTTCGGGTACAAGAAATCTTGTCGGACTACGTGCTTGGCATGGCTGATGATTATTGTGCGGCGGACAGCGAGCAGGGTTTTGAAAATTACCGCGCCTATTTATTGGGTAGCTTACTGCGCATCAAGAAACGCTTGGGTCAAGAGCGTCACGATCAGCTCAATACCATTATGGTGCAGGCGCTGGATCGACAACAAGCCGACAATAATGTGCAAGCCCACGAGCAGTGGATAGAGCAATTGCTGGAACACTATTACGACCCGATGTATAAATATCAACTGGACAAGAAAAAACACCGCATCGTGTTTAGTGGTAGTCACAGCGACGTGTTGGCTTGGGGCGCTGCGCAATGAGTTTAGCGAGGCTGTGTACTCAGTCCGGGATCAGTGGGTTGTGCTCACTGTGATCCCAGCCTGCGGGGAACTTTCCCTGTATTTTGTAGGCAAAAGCGATGACCTGGGCGATACACAGATACAGGGTTTCCGGAATTTCTTCCCCTAGTTCAATACTTGCCAATAGTGCCAGTAGCGCTTCGTTTTCGAACAGAGGAATATTATTTTCCCTGGCCACCGCAATGATTTTCTCTGCCAACTCGGCGGTGCCAGTGGCGGTGACCGTAGGGGCGCCGCGACCGTCGTAGGACAGTGCAACGGCTTTTTTGACGGCAGGTGGTTTATTCTCGCTCATGTTGTTACATCCACTAACTGGCGTTGACTGAGAGTGGCGCGGGGCGCCGGAGCGCCCAACTTACATTCTATCTGTTTTACTTCGACGCCAACTGCCGACAGTTTGTCTCGCAAATCCCGCAGTTGCTGTTTGACCTCTCGGTGGGTGTGCTCCAATTGCGACCAGACAGTGGCGGTCACAGTATTGCCCAAGATTTTTAGCTGGATATTCATTTTGCCGAGGCTGTGCAGGTCAAAATCAAGCATTACCGTCCACAATTTTTCATCGCTGGTTTCATCGGTTTGCTGTTCTTTTTGCTGCTCTTCGCGATCGATACGCAGCTCCATAGTGTCGACGTGTCGACCGTTGAGGATAGGGATTTCCAGGGTCCAATTGTTGCTGATACCAGGGCTGTCGGGGTTGTTTGTCGCCCTGGTGGCAAGGCTCTCGAGCTGGTTGAGTTGGGTTTTGGCCAGTGTTGCCAACAGTTGCCGACCCAATTGCCGTAGCGCAATATCCATATTCTGAGATGCCTCGCGCGCGGCGGACTGCACTGCCTGTTGCTCCGGCGCCAGTTCCCGCGGTGCCAATGCCGGTCCCGCCTCAGCGGCTAGTAATGCTAACAATGGGGCAGCGGGAACCGCTACGGCATTAGTGGCCGCCAGTGTCTTCGCTGCCGCTGGTATCGAGGCCGGCTCGATCGCCGCTAACAATTTTTGGCCCAGAGCCTTGAAATCCTGCTGTAACAACGGCTGTGGCTGAGTCCTTTGCGGTACATTGTTTCCTCCGCTGGCTGGCTGTGTAGTGCCTGACCCGGAAACACTGCCCCCGGAAACACTGCCCCCGGAAGCGGCAGTCATTGCAGCTCCCGCTGCCATTGCAGGCTTCGTCACAGCTCCGTTAGCTAACGTCCCGTTTGTTATCGCCCCGCTAACCACTGTTCCCGAACTCACCCCCGGTGAAGGTGGGCTCTGCCGTTGCAGTGCTGCCCCCGGGATGCTTAGTTGCGCCAGTTTAGCCTCCAAAAAAATGCCGCTATTGGCAATGGCCGCTTTTAGCTGTGGCACCTGCTGTAGAGATTTAGCGCTGGGTAATTGTTGCAGTAGTGCTTCAATGGCGCCCTTTATCGGTGCTGGCAGCGACTGGGCAGCACTGTTGGCGCTGGCGGCCGATAACTGCTGCAATAACGGGACGAGCAACGCGCTGGACTGTTGCAGTGGCAGCGCCTGGCGTATACCGCCATCGATTAGCTGGGACAAAGTGGGGGCGGTGCTGCTCGTTGCCGCCTGGCTGGCGCTGTATTGCTGCGCGATGGCCGTGGCCCGCTGCAGTGCCCCGCTTTGAGATTGTGCCATTGCCGGCCCCGAGTTGCTGGGCGATGGCTGCAGGGTAGCTGCAGGACTGTCAGTGGTGTTGGGCTTCACGGTTAATACCAGCCCCTGAGCCGTCATTTTTACCAGTGCGTTGGTACCCAAGCTCAATGGGCTATTACTGGCGACTAATAGCTTGCCCCGGGCCGTTGCCAGCAGTATTTCGTAGCGGGGACCTTCGTTGATGCCACTGCTGATAGCGTTGTTGATAATGGTGTTTTGGCCGCCGACCCTATTGCTGCTATTGCCACCGTTGGCAGGGTTAGGCCCTGGAAGGGCGGTACTGGCAATCACTCTGGCGCTGATTGCAGCGCCGTTGACGGTGAGTTGCAGGCCTTTGGTCAGCGCCGCAATCGGTAGCGATTGAGTCGGTAAAGCGTCGGTAGGCAAGGCCATAGACTATCCTGCGGTAGCTGCGTCACTGGGTCATGACCCGGGAAATAGTAGCGGGGTCGTCGATCGCGCGCTCGGTGCTGTCATATAAGGTATTGATGTATATAATAGCGGTTTTATGCGCGTAGTGCCCTGAGAATTGTTACCCCAATAACTGTTGGGTTCTGGGCGCGCATCCTAATAGTTGTGCTGACCGAGGTCGACAAGTCGCCGTGAGTGTTCTTTTACAAACCGTTGATCTGTGCTGTGAGCGGGATCAGCGACCGTTGGTCGTCGACTTAAACCTGCAGGTCGAGGCCGGTAACATCTATCAAATAGAAGGTCCCAATGGCAGTGGTAAAACCACATTGCTGCGGGTGCTGTGCGGCCTGTCCTCTCGCTACCGAGGTGAATTGCGTTGGCGGGGTCAACCCCTACCCGCCAATCGTGAGCAATTTTTGTCGCAGTTACTTTATATCGGCCACAATTCTGGGGTTAAAGTGCTGTTGACAGTGCGTGAAAATCTGCGCTGGCACGCCCGGGCGATGGGCGGCGCCGGTGCAGACAGCGAAGCTCAAATTCTAACGGCGATAGAGCGTGTCGGTCTTTACGGCTACGAGGATGCCCCCTGTTTTGCTCTGTCTGCTGGGCAACAGCGGCGGGTTGGTCTGGCCCGGTTGTTTATCGGCGAGATGTCGCTATGGATATTGGATGAGCCCTTTACCGCCATAGATCGACAGGGTGTGGCGGAGCTGGAGGGCTGGGTGGAACAGTTCGCTGCTGGGGGAGGGGCGGTGATATTAACCACGCATCATCAGCTGTCGATTGACACAGACGTGCAATCCGTCGCCCTGGGGGCTCGCTAATGGAAACAACGGTGTCTATTAGTGGCGCCTTTATGGCGACCCTGCGCAGGGATGTGCTATTGGCCTGTCGCCGGTTGGGCGATGTCATTAGCCCGTTGGCGTTTTCGTTAATTGTCTGCTCGTTATTCCCTATGAGTGTGGGCCCTGCGCCGGAGCAATTGGCGTTGATGGCACCGGGTATCTTGTGGGTAGTGGCACTGTTAGCCTGCCTGCTGTCTAGCGACAGCTTGTTTCGGCAGGATTACGATGACGGTAGTCTCGAGCAGATGTTGCTCAGTCCGGTATCGCTGTATGTGCAGGTACTGGCAAAAACACTGGCCCATTGGCTGCTCACCGGATTTCCGTTGATGCTACTGTCTCCACTGTTGGCGCTGCTATTACAGCTGCCCTCGGAGGCGGTATTGGCACTTATGCTGAGTATGGCACTGGGCACCGGCAGTTTGAGTCTGATTGGGGCCATCGGCGCCGGCCTGACGGTGGGTTTGCGCAAAGGCGGCTTGCTGCTGTCACTGATTATCTTGCCGCTCTATATACCGGTACTTATTTTTGGCGTCGGCGCGGTACAGTCCGCCGCCACTGGCTTTGATTATCGTGGGCAATTGGCCGTATTGGGCGCGCAATTGGCGCTGGCGATTACCCTGGCGCCGCTGGCGATTGCGGCGGCGGTGCGCATTAGTGTCGACAATTGATGTGGTTGGCGGCTAAGTGACGCTGACCACCGCGACCACTAACAGCGCCGTAACGGCCACCAAAACACCGACAACTGTCGCCAAGTGTAGCAGAGTTTTGTGGTCTGAATTAATACGGTCGTGGTCTGAATGCAGTGCGGAATTCATGGTGATCTCCTTTGATTGATGTGAGTTATGGCTGTACGAATAGTAGCCGCTGGCTGTGGGCTTGCGTTTGATTTGGATCAAATTCTAAGCCACTAGCCTCGCTCTAGGCTTAGCTGAGTTGGCGCTGGTCGCCCGGGTATATTCTTGTATAATGGGCGCCCATTAGGGACGATGAAAAGAGCCTTTGGAGATTGAGAACGTGCAGTTAAAAAAATGGTTGTTGAGCTGGTACCACCGCCTGGCTTCCCCGCGCTGGTTTTACCAAACCAGTGAGAAGTGGCTACCGTGGTTGGCCATTGTTACCACCGTCATTCTAGTGGTGGGTGCGGTGTGGGGGCTGGTATTTGCCCCGGTCGATTACAAACAGGGTAACAGTTATCGGATTATCTTTATTCATGTGCCTGCCTGCGCTATCGCCATGGCGGGCTATATGACCATGGCGACGGCGGCGGGGATCAGCCTTATATGGAAAATAAAATTGGCCGAGGTGATCATGAAATGCTGCGCGCCGATCGGCGCCGGTGTTACTCTTATCGCCCTGATCAGTGGTTCTTTGTGGGGCAAGCCGACCTGGGGCACCTACTGGATTTGGGACGCGCGGCTGACTTCCTTTTTGATTCTGTTTTTCTTATATCTAGGGGTAATGGCCCTATACGAGGCCTTTGAGGACAGTGACTCAGCCTACAAAGCCAGCGCCTTGCTAAGCCTGGTGGGAGTGGTCAATATTCCGATTATTTATTGGTCGGTGGTGTGGTGGAACAGTTTACACCAGGGGGCGACGATCAAAATCACCGAAGAGTCCACCATGCACCCGGCAATGCTGCAGCCCTTTTTGTTGATGCTGTTTGGGTTTTACTGTTTATTTGCGCTGTTATTATTGCTGCACAGTCGAGCGGAAATTCTAGTTCGAGAGCGCAATACCCAGTGGGTAAAAGCATTGGTGGAACAGCGGTGCTAGGGTCAAAAAAAGTGTTTTTACCGGTTTTGTGGGCCAGTAAGGGGTTTATTAACGATGCAGTTTGACAGTTTTTCGGCGCTGATCAGTATGAATGGCCACGGTGTCTTCGTGTGGTCTGCCTACGCTATCGGTTTGGTAATAATACTGGCGCTGGTGATCTATCCGCTGCTAAAAAAACGCCGCTTCTTTCGCGACTACGCTATGCGTTTAAAGCGAGAACAGGCCGCCGCCCAGCGCAGTGCCGGGCAGGCTAATTGAAGTGATATCGACAACGCTAATTCAGGAAAGCTAACGTGGCTATGCACCCAGTTCGCAAGCAGCGACTCATTATCGTACTTTTTATCGTTTTTGGCGCAGCGCTGGCGATTGGCTTGATTGCCTTTGCCCTGCGGGAGAATATCAACCTATTTTATCCCCCCGCCGATATTGCCGCGGGCAAGGCACCGGTAGGTAAACAGATCCGCGCCGGAGGCATGGTGCGGGAAGGCAGTGTCGACAGGGACCCCAACAGCCTCAAAGTAGAATTTGTAGTAACCGATTACAGCGCCGACGTAGCAGTGGTGTTCACGGGTATTTTGCCGGACTTATTTGCCGAAGGCGAGGGCATAGTCGCCACCGGTGTGCTCGATGCCAACGGCGTGTTTCAGGCCAGCGAGGTATTGGCAAAACACGATGAAACCTATATGCCACCGGAGGTGCAGGCGGCGGTCGATCAGGCCGCTTCGGTAACCGGGTCGAGCCCAACTTACTAGCCGGCCCCAGGGGCCAATATTGGACAGTCAATGATTCCAGAATACGGACACTTTGCTCTTATTATCGCGCTTTCACTGGCCCTGTTGCAGGCGGCGGTACCGCTGTGGGGGGCAATTCGGGGAAATCACTACTTTATGGCCATGGCCCGTTCCCTGGCGCTGGGCCAATTTGTGTTTGTCGCGCTGGCTTTTGCCGCGCTGGCCTATGCATTTCTAACGGACGATTTCAGTGTCGCGCTGGCGGCCAACCACTCCAATACCCTGCTGCCAGCTATCTATAAGCTGTGCGCGGTGTGGGGCAATCACGAGGGTTCACTGTTGCTGTGGGTACTGTTGCTGTCGCTGTGGACAGTGGCGGTGGCGCTGTTTAGCCGTCAGTTGCCGGAGGATATGGTCGCCCGGGTACTGTCGGTGATGGGTATGATTTCGGTCGGTTTTTTGCTGTTTACTCTGGTAACGTCCAACCCTTTTTTACGCCATCTGCCGATTGCCCCCGGCGAGGGACGGGATCTCAACCCGTTGTTGCAAGACTTTGGCATGATTATTCACCCACCGATGTTGTATATGGGCTATGTCGGTTTTAGTGTTGCTTTTGCCTTCGCTATCGCCGCTCTTAGTAGCGGCCGTTTAGATACTGCCTGGGCCCGCTGGTCTCGGCCCTGGACTAATATTGCCTGGGCTTTTCTCACGGTCGGTATTGCCCTGGGTAGCTGGTGGGCCTATTACGAACTTGGTTGGGGCGGTTGGTGGTTCTGGGATCCGGTCGAGAATGCCTCTTTTATGCCCTGGTTGGTGGGCACTGCATTGATCCATTCCTTAGCCGCTACCGAGAAGCGCGGAGTGTTTAAAAGCTGGACTGTGCTGCTGGCCATATTTGCCTTTTCGCTGAGTTTGCTGGGCACGTTTTTGGTTCGCTCCGGGGTGCTGACCTCGGTGCACTCCTTTGCGGCAGATCCCTCTCGAGGTATCTTTATTTTACTGTTTTTGGTGGTTGTTATCGGCGGTTCGCTGACGCTGTACGCACTGCGGGCGCCGACGGTTTCCAGTAAGAGTCACTTTGCCTGGGTATCTCGGGAGTTGTTGCTGTTGATTAATAACCTTGTGCTACTTGCGGCAACCCTCACGGTGTTGTTTGGCACCTTATTTCCACTGATTATGGACTCCTTAGGTTACGGTAAATACTCGGTGGGACCACCCTATTTTAACGCCGTATTTGTGCCGCTTATGGCCATTTTAGTGCTGTTTATGGGGGTTGGTCCCAACGCCAACTGGAAGCGCAACACCCTCGCCAGTCTGCGCAATAAATTGCTGCAGGCGGCGGCGGTTAGTGTGATTGCAGGGGGGCTATTTCCACTGATGTACGCCGAGACCTTCAATATTGGCGCCGGCCTGGCGGTATGTTTTGCAGTATGGATTGTGGCCTCAGCGCTGGTTGATTTACGGGACAAGATCCGCAACGCCCCAGATGTGTCCTCGGGACTGCGGCGGCTGTCACGTTCCTATTACGGTATGTTGATCGGCCATGTGGGTTTTGCCTGCGCCATTGTTGGTGTCTGTTTGGTCAGTCAGTATACCGAGCAAAAGGATTTGCGTATGGCTCCGGGAGACCGGGTCACACTGGCGGGCTACGATTTTGTTTTTCAAGGTGTCAGTGCGGTACAAGGTCCCAATTACAAGGGTGATCAGGGTATTATTGCGGTGAGCCGGGACGGTCAACCAATCAGTACGTTGCGTCCGGAAAAGCGCCTGTACCACGCAGGGAAGCAGACCATGACTGAAGCCGATATCGACGCCGGGCTATGGCGCGATTTGTATGTGGCTCTCGGTGAGCCCCTAGCCGGTGGTGCCTGGGCGGTTCGGTTGCACTACAAGCCCTTTGTTCGTTGGATGTGGCTAGGCGCTATTTTGATGGCTTTGGGCGGCACTCTGGCTGCTTCAGATCGTCGCTACCGCAAAAAAGTTGCCGCTGTAGAATCGCCCGCTGTCAAGGTCGTGGACGGCGCAGCGCTCGCCAGTTGAGGCGCGTGCGCTGGCGGGTGATTTGCTGAATTGTATCTTGACGGCATGTTGTATCAACATGTTTTAACTCGGGTTTTTAACAGCATTTATTAACAATGGTTTTTAACGACGGTCTATCGATGAAAAGAGTAAAATTATTTCTGCCGCTGCTGGTGTTTGCCCTGGCGGGTATCTTTTTTTATGTGGTGTTGACCCGTATCGACAGCGGTCAATACAACCCTCGAGCGATGCCATCGGCGTTGCTCAACAAAGCCTTCCCGGCGTTTTCCGAGCAGCGTTTGGAAGCGCCGCAGCAGGCATTGTCGCAACAGGATTTACTCGGCGAAATAGCCCTGGTCAATGTCTGGGCTACTTGGTGTCCCTCTTGCCACATCGAACACCCCTATCTAAATTATCTGGCTCGCGATAAAGGTGTTGTTATCTACGGGGTCAACTACAACGACGATTTGCAAAAAGCTCGGGACTGGTTGGTACAAAAGGGTAATCCCTATCGCTTTAATATATTCGACAATCGCGGCCGACTGAGTTTGGATATGGGGGTAACCGGGGCACCGGAAACCTACCTGATCGATCATCGCGGTTTTGTCCGTCTGCGCTATCAGGGGCCGCTTAATGAGGCCGTCTGGCAGCAAACCTTTGTGCCGCTGATTGAGCAGTTGCGTGAAGAACAACGCGGGGTGGCCGGATGAAGGTTGTGGCCCTGTTATTACTGTTGCTCAGTGGCACTGCGACCGCGGTGGTGGATACCTATCAATTTGAGAGTGATAGCTTGCGTGCGCGCTATTATCAGTTCGTCGATGAGCTACGCTGTCCCAACTGTCAGAGTCAAAATCTGGCGGGCTCTAACTCTATTGTCGCCGCGGATCTGCGCCGTGAGGTACATCGGTTGTTGCACGAAGGCCTTAGCGATCAACAAATTACCGAGCACATGATCAATCGCTACGGTGATTACATACTCTACCGGCCTCAATTCAAGTCAGAAACCGTTTTGCTGTGGGGCGCGCCAGTTATATTTATCGTCATCGGTTTGGTGACCGTGGTGCTTATTGGTCGGCGGCAAAAGCGTGCAGTGGCAAGTGAGGGCCAGTTGGCCGACGACGAGCAACAAGAATTACAGCGTCTGTTGCAGGGCAGTCCTGGGCAGGTGGACAAAAATAATGAATGAATTTTATCCGGTTATCGCATTACTGCTGTTCGCAGCCAGTGGTTTTGTGCTGTTCCCTATACTGCTGAAACGGGGCAATTTACAGTCCCAGCGCCGCGGCACGAATGTAGCGTTGTTTAACCAGCGCCGAGGTGAGCTTCAGTCCGAGTTGGATCGCAGTGTTATCGACGTCGAACAATTTTCCGAGATGGAACAAGAGTTGCAGCGACGGCTGCTGGAAGACACTCGGGGCGATGACTATACGGTCAGCACACAGGGCAGTAAACCATCGCGTGCTGTGCTGCTGGCTATTGCTATGACAATACCTTTGGTCAGCTATTTCAGCTATCAGCAGTTGGGGGCAATGCCAGATTTGGAGATAAAGCAGGCTATGACGGGGCTTCGACAGAGTACCGCCGCAGGCCTCGATACCGATCTTGCAGTCGAACAGTTGTTGGCAAAATTAAATCGGCGTGTTGAGCAGCGACCGGATCACGGCGATTATTTAATGACCTTGGCCAGCTTGCAGATGGAGCGCCAACAATATGGCGAGGCGGCGGCAGCCTACGGGCGCCTAGCTGCACTATACCCAGAAGATGCCAGTGTGTTGGGGCGCTACGCCCAGGCGCTTTATTTGGCTGCCGATCGGCAGCTCAATACGCAGATTGAAACCCTAGTGCAGCGGGCCCTGGCGATTGACCCCAACCAGGGCGCGGTACTGGGTATGATGGGGATTGCCAGTTTTGAGCGTGGCGACTACCGTCAGGCGGTGGACTACTGGTCTAGGCTGCTGGTGGTGATGCCGCCGGGTTCCCCCAATCGGGAGCTGATTGCCAGCGGCGTAAAGCAGGCCAGAGCGCAGTTGATGGCCAGCGGTGTCTCCGTTGCAGATACTGTTATAGAGCCTGATGCTGTTGGTATTAGTGTCACGGTAAGCATTGACCCGGCCCTAACAGTTGCCCCCGATACGGCCATTTTTGTATTTGCCCGGGCGGTTAGTGGGCCGCCCATGCCGTTGGCAGTAGCGCGTCTTACGGTGGCGCAGCTGCCGGCGACGGTGCAGCTGGATGACTCTATGGCGATGACCCCGGCGTTGAAGCTGTCTGGTTTTGATAGTGTTAACATCGTCGCTAGAGCATCACTCAATGGCACCGCTCTGGCAGACTCGGGGGATTTCGAAGGTCGGGCTGGGCCGATTGAAACCGGGACCGAGCAGGTGTCAGTAGCGGTGATAATCGACCATCAGCTACCCTAATAAGTCTGAGTCAGCAGCCAAAATAAATGGCCAAATCAGGCTGTCGACGTAGTGCTAAAGGGGCAAAAGCTATACACTACGCGATGTTTTGAAACCAGCTCGCGCTGAAGGCTACAGGCTTGGCGGCTTTCATAGACAGCTAGCGATAACGACGGCTAGCAATCAACAACCCATAATAATCCTTCGAACAATGGCACAGTTAATAAAGCATGCGACTTAAGAGTATTAAACTGGCGGGATTCAAGTCCTTTGTCGATCCCACCGATATAGCATTTCCCAGCAATCTGTGTTGTGTAGTCGGCCCCAACGGTTGCGGAAAATCTAATGTTATCGACGCGGTGCGTTGGGTTATGGGCGAAAGCTCAGCCAAAAACCTGCGCGGCGAATCGATGATGGACGTTATTTTCAATGGGTCTATTAACCGCCAGCCGATCGGTCAGGCTTCCATCGAGCTAGTATTTGACAATAGCGACGGCCGGGTGAAAGGCGAGTATGCCAGTTTTTCCGAGATTTCCATTCGCCGTAAGGTGACCCGGGAAGCTACATCCGATTACTATCTTAATGGCACCAAATGTCGGCGTCGGGACATTACTGACATTTTTCTTGGTACCGGATTGGGCCCGCGTAGCTACGCAATTATAGAACAGGGCATGATTTCCAGGCTGATTGAGTCCAAGCCCGAAGAGCTACGGGTGTTTATCGAAGAAGCGGCGGGTATATCCAAATACAAGGAGCGGCGGCGGGAAACCGAGAACAGAATGCGCCGCACCGTGGAAAATCTTGATCGTTTGACGGATTTGAGAGACGAATTGGGTCGCCAGCTGCAACACCTTCAGCGCCAGGCCCAGTCTGCAGAGCGTTACACCGAATTTAAAAAAGAGGAGCGGTTGTTAAAGGCTCAGTTGCAGGCATTGCAGTGGCGCGATCTAGACGGTCAGGTCGGTGGTTACGAGACCACGATTCGAGATTTGGAAGTTAAGCTGGAGGCAGTGATCTCCGAACAGCAGTCCATCGATACCAGTATTGAAAAAAATCGCGATATTCATACTGACTCCAGCGATCAGTTTAACCAGGTACAGGCGCGTTTTTACGGTATTGGTTCGGAGATTGCCCGCTCCGAGCAGAGCATCACGCACCAGCGGGAGCGCGGCGGCCAGCTGCAGCAGGATTTGCTGCAGACCGAGGCCAGCTTTCTCGAAGCCCGGGAACATTTAGTCGCCGACACCGAAAAGGCAGAGCGTTGGACCGAGGAAATTGAACAGATTCAACCGGAGCTGGAGTTGGCGCAGGGTTCTGAAGAGGAGACCGCGGAAGCCCTGGCCACCGCTGAAGAGGCAATGCAGGACTGGCAGCAGCAGTGGGACGAATTTAATCAGCGCGCGCAACAGCCACGCCAGAAAGCGGAGGTACAGCAGTCAAAAATTCAACACTTGGAACAGGCACTGCAGCGAATTTCCCAGCGTATCAGTAAGCTGGAAGAAGAAAAACAGGGTCTTATCGCGGGACCCGATGAAGAGGAAATTGAATTACTGGGCGAGCAGCTGGCCGAAGCCGAGTTGTTGGCTGAACAGCATGGCCAGCAATTGGAGGATAGAGCCCAGGCTATTCAACAACAGCGAGAACGCAGCGCCAGCCACAGTGATGAGCTGGACCAGCTGCGCAGCCAATTGCAGAGCAAGCGTGGGCGCCTAGCGTCGCTGGAGGCACTACAGCAGGCTGCCCTGGGGCAGCGCAAAGGCGCTGTCGGCGACTGGTTGCAGCAGCAGGCCCTGGCCGACAGGCCGCGGCTAGCGGAGCAGTTAAAGGTATCAGCTGGCTGGGAAAAGGCCGTTGAAACTGTGCTGGGAGACTATTTACAGGCGGTTTGTGTCGACGGAATTGAACCCTTAGCCGCGCTCACGGAGAGTCTCGAACAGGGCTCTATAAGTCTGCTGGATGGCGCCCCGGTATCTTTGGAAAGTCGATCTTTGGCGACGGCCCTGGCGGAAAAAATCAGCGGTAGTGAGCAAGTTAACAGCCTGTTGGCGGGAGTATTTGTCGCTGAAAATCTCGCGGAGGCACTGGCGTTGCGCGGGCAATTGGCTGCCCATGAATCAGTGGTGACCACCGAGGGCTTGTGGATCGGTCCCAACTGGCTGCGGGTGGCCAAAGACAGCGACGAACAGGCAGGGGTGTTACAGCGGCAACAGGAACTGGATATATTGGTCGAGGATATTGTCACCTTGGAAGAGGGTGTCGAGGACATAGACAGCGAGTTGCAACAGGCCAAAGAGGCCTTACAGGCACTGGAAACCCTGCGCGAGCAGCTACAACGTGAGATCCAAATTCAAAGTAGCCGGCATGGTGAGATTCGCTCTGAGTTGAGTGCCAAACAGGTAAAAGTAGAACAGATTAGCGTGCGTAGAGATCGCCTCAATAGCGAGATTGACGAGAGCCGGGAACAGTTTCAGTTGGAGCAGGAGAGCCTCGGAGAGGCTCGTATATTGCTATCTGAGGCGATCGAAAATATGGAGCAAGACACGGGCCAGCGGGAGCAGTTGTTGGCTACCCGAGATGAGTGTCGGCTGGTATTGGATCAGTCCCGACAGCGAGCGCGCCAAGACAAAGATGCCGCCCACCAGCTGGCTATGCGCTTCCAGTCTTTGCGTGCGCAACTCGACTCGCTTGCTCAGAATTCCGAGCGAACCCGCAGCCAAGTTAGCCAGCTGGAGGCTCGTCGCGATGATTTGAAGGAGTCTCTGGCGGCGGCCCAAGAACCGGTCGAGGATCTTCAGATAGCACTTGAGCAGCAGTTAGAGCAGCGTCTGCTGGTGGAACAAGAACTCAGTGAGGCCCGAGCGAAGGTTGACGCGCTTGAGCACGAATTGCGCGAGGCGGCGAGCAAGCGTACAGCAGTAGAGTCACGAGTGCAGCAAGTGCGCAGTGAGTTGGAGCGCAGCCGGGTCGAGGTGCAGGGTTTTCAGGTGCGACGTCGCACCTTAGAAGAACAACTTATCGAAAGCCAGTACGACCTCGAGACGGTGATTGCCAATCTGCCCGAGGCTGCCAGCGAGCAATTATGGCTGGAGAATATTGACTCGATAGGACGGCGCATCGCCAGGCTGGGGGCAATCAATCTCGCCGCCATCGACGAGTACAAGTCTCAGTCCGAGCGCAAAACCTATCTCGATGCCCAGAACGACGACCTGGAGGAGGCGCTGAGCACCCTGGAGAATGCCATTCACAAAATTGACAAGGAGACCCGCCAGCGCTTTAAGGAAACCTTCGATCAGGTTAACGCCAGCTTACAGGAATTATTTCCCAAGGTATTCGGCGGCGGCACCGCCTATCTGGAAATGACCAGCGACGATTTACTCGATACCGGCATCGCGATAATGGCGCGGCCCCCAGGCAAACGCAACAGTACTATCCACCTATTGAGCGGCGGCGAAAAAGCGCTGACCGCGATAGCCTTGGTGTTTTCTATATTTAGACTCAATCCGGCGCCTTTTTGCATGCTCGACGAGGTCGATGCGCCGCTGGATGATGCCAATGTTGGCCGCTATGCGCGACTGGTAAAGGAAATGTCAAAGTCGGTGCAATTTATCTATATAACCCACAATAAAATTGCTATGGAAATGGCGGAGCAGCTGTTGGGTGTCACCATGCACGAGCCCGGGGTTTCTCGCCTAGTGACTGTTGACGTCGATGAAGCTGCGGAACTGGCGACACTGTGATCTCGCACATACTCATCGGCATGTCACTGCGTTGGGCGCGGTAGTATTGTTGCTGTTTACATGAAAAAATTATTGGGTCTTTTCTATATAAGCGCTAAGCTGTGTAGAATTGAACGTGTCACCACCGAAATTGAAAAGGGTTGAGTTAACGATGGAGCTCAGTGTTCGCGACTGGATGATCATTGCAGGCATATCGCTGATAGTAGTAGTACTGGTCGACGGCTTTCGGCGGGTTCGCAATGAACGTCGTGGCAAAATACGCATGTCCCTCAATAAGAATTTCCTTAATGCCGAAGAAGGCGAGGGTCACTCCAGTGAACTGCCCAATGGCGGTGCTCGAGTGATAGAGACTCGCCTGGAAGACAGCAACGACTTGCTGTATGTGGGTACCGAGCCGAGTATCGGCGACGAGGATCTGCAGTTGGATCAAGTGGTGCCGATGTTAATGGAGTCGGTGGGTGAACAGAGCGCGCAGCCATTGCAGGGTGATTTAGCCAGCCAAACCGATGGCGATGACCTGCACGGTAGCGCTACCGACGAGCAGGCCGAATCGGCAACCGCTGAGGACAGTACAGACGACAATGTTGACGAGCAGACGGAGGCGATCGAAGTGGGCACCACGGCCCGGGGGGTAGATACGGAAATCGATCCCCAGCAGCAAGAAGTCTTTGTTATCAATGTCGCCGCCAAGGCAGATCCCTTTAAAGGGCCCGATTTACTGCATATATTATTGGCTTGTGATTTACGTTTCGGCGAGATGTCGATATTTCACCGGCACGAGCAGGCCAATGGCAAAGGTGCAGTTCAGTTTAGTATGGCCAATAGCGTGCAACCCGGTGTGTTCGATTTGGATGCCATCGACGATTTTACTACCCCCAGTGTGAGCTTTTTTATGAGCGTGCCGGGGGCGGACAACCCGATGCAGGCCTTTGACGCTATGGTCGAAACGGCCCAGTGCCTGGTGAAAAACCTGGGCGGAGAAATGCGCGATGAATCCCGCAGTGTGATGACCTTACAAACCCTAGAACATTGCCGCCAGAGAATTCGCGATAGCGAGCGCCGTCAGTTGACCCGTAGCGCCTAATCGCTTCGCTCCGGCCGGCGTTTTACTCAGCTCTATTATTGAACAGACGGACGCTAAATGCCCGAGCTTACAGCCCTGCAAATGCGGCTAACGCAGCTGCGAACTACGATCAATCTTTATAATCATCAATACCATGCCCTGGATGAGCCGACGGTACCCGACGCCGAGTACGACCGGCTGATGCAGGAGTTGCGGCTTATAGAAACACAGCAGCCACAGTGGATTAGCGCCGATTCTCCCAGTCAGCGTGTTGGCGCTGCGGCGTTGGAGGGCTTTTCACAGGCTACGCATCTACAGCCTATGTTGTCCCTGGACAATGTCTTCAGCGCACAAGAGTTGGAAGAGTTTCACCGCCGAATTGGCGAGCGCCTCGGCGAGGCGGCGCCGCTAACCATTTGCTGTGAGCCGAAACTTGACGGTGCTGCGGTCAGTTTGTTGTATCGCCGCGGCCAGTTAGAGCGTGGAGCCACCCGTGGTGACGGTCAGGTCGGCGAAGACATCACCCACAATGTGCGTACCATTCCCTCCATTCCACTGAGCCTGATCGGTAGTGATTTCCCCGAGCTGTTAGAAGTGAGAGGGGAAATTTATATGCCCAAGAAGGGCTTTGAACAGCTCAATGAAAGGGCGCTGCAGCGCGGCGAGAAACCTTTTGTCAATCCGCGTAATGCCGCGGCGGGGAGTTTGCGGCAGCTGGATGCTAGGTTGACCGCACAGCGGCCGCTGGAAATGTGCTGTTACAGTGTTGGTCATGTTGAAGGTGGGGCACTTCCCGGCAGTCACCACGCTATACTCAAACAGCTGCAGCAGTGGGGCTTTAGAATCAATCGTGAGATGTTAGTCGTGCAGGGTTTGGCGGCCAGTATGGCCTATCATGACCAGCTATTGAGTCGGCGTGAGCAGTTGCCCTACGATATCGACGGCATCGTCTACAAGGTTGACGATTTGGCGTTACAGCGGGAATTGGGTTTTACCGCCAAGGGACCGCGTTGGGCGATCGCCCACAAGTTTCCGGCCCAAGAAGAAATGACAGTGTTATCCGGAGTTGACTTTCAGGTAGGGCGCACCGGGGCCATTACCCCAGTTGCCCGTCTTCAGCCGGTGTTTGTCGGCGGTGTTACCGTCAGCAACGCGACCTTGCACAATCGTGACGAGATCGAGCGTCTGGGGGTCAGGGTTAACGACACTGTCATTGTACGCCGGGCCGGTGATGTAATACCGAAGGTCGCCAGTGTAGTACTAGCGCGTCGCCCTGCGCACACCGAGGCCATCGTATTCCCCGATTGCTGCCCGGTGTGTGGTTCAGCTCTGGAACGACTGGAGGGGGAGGTGGTCACCCGCTGTAGTGGTGCGTTAGTCTGCGGGGCGCAGCAAAAAGAGGCGATCAAACACTTTGCCAGCCGTCGCGCAATGGATGTTGACGGCCTCGGCGACAAGCTGGTCGAGCAATTAGTCGACGCACAACTTATTGAGTCAGTGGCTGATCTTTTTGATCTGCGGGTTGAGGCGCTGTCAAAGCTGGAACGTATGGGCAGTAAATCGGCGGAGAATTTGGTGTTGGCCCTGGCCCGCAGTAAACAGACCACGCTGCCGCGATTTTTGTTCAGCCTTGGTATTCGCGAGGTGGGAGAGACCACCGCCGGCAGTTTGGCCAAACACTTTGGTTCGCTGGAGGAGCTGGCTCAGGCCACGGACGAGATGTTGCAGACGGTGCCCGATGTTGGGCCGGTGGTCGCTCGCCATGTACACCAGTTTTTTGGTAGCGGTAGCAATAATGCGTTGTTGACCCGGTTGCTGGCGGCGGGTGTGCAATGGCCCGATATCGAAATCAAGACGGCGGCACAGCTGCCGTTGCTAGGCCAAACGTATGTCGTTACCGGCACTTTGCTGGAGATGGATCGATCCCAGGCCAAGGCCAAACTGGAAGCGTTGGGGGCCAAGGTGGCAGGCTCGGTGTCAAAGAAGACTGATGCGCTGGTCGCCGGAGCTAATGCTGGATCCAAGTTAAGCAAGGCCCAAGAGCTAGGCATTGATGTGCTGGACGAAGAAGCATTGCTGGAGCTGCTCAGGCGCTTGCAGCCGGCAAGCTAGCGGCGGCTATGTTGGCTGAACATTTTATCTGAAGGCACGGCGTAGAGGGGGGCTGTTTTTGGCAGTTAACAATAGATATAGATGGCAACCGGGTGGCGCGCGCAGCGGGGCTGCTAATAGGCTAATCGCTGCAGGATTCGTTGCAGTGCTGTTGCTGCTACGCGGTTGTACCAGCGCGCCGCCATCCCAGCCCAACGATAACTGCGCCATTTTTCGCGATAAGGGCGGCTGGTATGAAGACAGTGTTGCGGCGCAAAAAAAGTGGCGTTCGCCGATTCCGGTGATGATGGCGATCATGCACCAAGAGTCTCACTTTCAATCCAAGGCGAAACCGCCGCGGACAAAAATATTTGGGTTTATTCCCGGTCCCCGGCCCTCCAGTGCCTACGGCTACTCCCAGGCAAAGAAGCCAACCTGGAACGACTACCGGAAAAGCAGTGGCAACTACGGCGCCGACCGGGACGATTTCGAAGACGCCATCGATTTTATTGGTTGGTATAACAACAACAGTAGCAAGCGTTGTGATATCGCCGGCGGTGACAGCTACCATTTATATCTTGCCTATCACGAGGGGCAGGGAGGTTTTAATCGCCGCAGCTTTAAAAACAAGGCCTGGTTAAAGGCGGTGGCAACAAAAGTGTCTGCTCAGGCCGGGCGCTATCGAGCTCAGTTACAGCGCTGCGAAGAGAGTCTTAAAAAGCCCTGGTGGTATCCCTTCTAACACGTTCAACTAGGCCGTGTCGGCACGGTAATATCCTGTTGTCGACTACCGCGGGTGCCGGCTAGGGTCAGTGGGCGCTGTTGCGCACTTGCCATTTTCTTACAGCGTGTTGGTTGACTGACTTCACGGCAAAACAAAAAGCGGACAAATTCGCTTCTTTCTCGCTTAATATCCCCGAATTATCCGATATAGCTGCTGACTCTATAAGGTGCTTATGATTTAATTGAAGCGTTTGCCGAGAACAATTGTTATGCAATCTGCGATTGTTATAGAACATAAATAAAAACGAATTGAACGCAAAACACGCCGTTCATTTGATTGTTTGGGAAGGTTACCTTGAAAGCAACAGATATAAATGATCCGGAATATTTTCACAAGGTGGTTGATTGCCAGCTCGCCTGTCCTGCCCACACTCCGGTCCCGGAATATATTCGACTGGTTGCCGCTGAGCGTTATACCGATGCCTATATGGTCAACTGGCAGTCCAATGTATTTCCCGGTGTTCTCGGGCGCACCTGTGATCGTCCCTGTGAGCCGGCTTGTCGGCGTGGTCGGGTCGAAGCTGATGAAGAGCCGGTGGCGATCTGTCGCTTAAAACGGGTCGCGGCGGACAACAAGGTAGAAGCCGATTTTGTCGCGATGATGCCGGTTGTTCCGCAGCGAAAAAACGGCAAGAAAGTGGTGATGATTGGCGCTGGCCCCGCCTCGCTGACCGTCGCCAGAGACTTAATGCCGCTGGGCTATACCGTCGAGATTTTTGACGACCAGCCCGCCGGTGGCGGTTTTATGCGCAGCCAGATTCCCTCCTTTCGCCTGCCGGTTGAAGTGCTGGATCAGGAGGTAGAATATGTGACCTCGATGGGAGTGACTACGCACTACAACAGCTACATCGACAGTCTTAAAGATATCTTGGCTAAAGACTACGACGCAGTCTTTGTAGGCACTGGCGCTCCTAGAGGTCGTGATTTAGAGATAACAGGGCGCAGTGAGGCCAGCGACAATATCCATATCGGTATCGATTGGCTAGGCAGTGTCGCCTTCGAACACATCGATTCGATCGGCAAGAAAGTGATTGTATTGGGTGGCGGTAATACCGCTATGGACTGTTGCCGCAGTTCCCTGCGACTGGGTGCGGAGCAGGTCAAAGTAGTCGTGCGCAGTCCACGGGCAGAGATGAAAGCATCACCCTGGGAAATCGAAGATGCCGAGCGCGAAGGCATTCCCATGTTCGAGAATCACACGCCCAAAGAATTTGTAACAAAAAATGGCAAGCTAACCGGCATGTTGTTTGAGTTAGTTCGTGCCGAGTACGACGATAATGGCCGCCGGTCACTGATTCCCACCGGTGAGCCGGATGTTTTTATCGAGTGCGACGATGTCTGTATTGCCATTGGTCAGGACAATTCCTTCCCCTGGATCGAGCGCGATATTGGCTTGGAATTTGGTAAGTGGGATATGCCAGTAGTCGATAAAACCACTTTCCAGTCGACCCATCGCAAGGTGTTTTTTGGTGGTGATGCGGCCTTTGGTCCGGAGAATATTATTACTGCCGTGGCCCATGGCCATCAGGCTGCGGTGTCGATCGATCTGTTTTTACAGGGGCAAAGCGTCGCTGCGCGGCCCTCACCCAAGGTCAATCTGCTGAGCCAAAAAATGGGTATACACGAGTGGATTTATGACAGTCCGGTGGTCAACGATGTGCGCAATGCAGTACCCCATGCCGAAGTAGGGCTGGCGATTAAGGACCGCTTAATGGAAGTGGAGCTAGGTTTTGACGCATCTACCGGTTTCGCAGAGGCTCAGCGCTGTTTGAACTGCGATGTACAGACCGTGTTTTCGGAACCGCTGTGTATCGAGTGCGACGCCTGTGTCGACATCTGTCCCACCGATTGCATTAGTTTTGTCGACAATGCCGAAGAGGAGAAATTGCGCACGGTACTCAGTGCGCCGGCCACCAATTTACAGCAGGAATTGTATATCTCTACCGACCAGTTGCCCACCGGGCGGGTTATGGTTAAGGATGAAAATGTGTGCTTGCATTGCGGGCTCTGTGCTGAGCGCTGCCCCACAGCGGCTTGGGATATGCAAAAGTTTTTATACAGTGTCAGCAAGGCCGGTGAGGCGCCACAGCCCGGCAATAGCGCACAACAGACAACGGTAGGACAATAGCAATGACTGTTAGTAATAAAATGGTGCCAAAGCCGATCAATTCGGTCAATGATCTGGTGGTCAAGTTTGCCAATGTTAACGGTACGGGCTCCGCCAGTGCCAACAATTTATTTGCCAAGGCCGTGTTTCGAATGGGCTTGTCGGTTAGCCCCAAAAATATATTTCCATCAAATATTCAAGGTCTGCCCACTTGGTATGAAGTGCGGGTCAGCGACAAGGGTTATTTGGGTCGGCGCGATGGCGTCGATATCATGGTCAGCGTCAATCCACAGAGTATGGCCAAAGATATTCAGGAGGTGTCGCCGGGGGGCTATTTTGTCTATGACAATACCCGGCCGCTGGACTTACGCTTGGCCCGCAATGAGATCAATTTTGTTGGTCTGCCGCTGACCCAAATCTGTCTGGAGGAATACAAGGACCCGCGCCAGCGACAGCTGTTTAAAAATGTGATTTATATCGGCGCGCTGGCGGCCCTGATCAATATTGAATTTGATGTGTTGACCAACCTGATTGCCGATCAGTTTAAGGGCAAAGAAAAGTTGATTGTACCCAATGTACACGCGCTGGAATTGGGTTTTCAGTACACCAAGGACAATCATAGCTGTCCACTAGGGGTGACCGTCGAACGGCGAGACAATTTGGGCGACAAAATACTGATCGACGGCAATACTGCCTGCGGTCTAGGTGCGGTCTACGGCGGCGCCACCATGGCAGGCTGGTATCCGATAACGCCCTCAACTTCGGTGATCGAAGGCTTTGAAACGTATTGCAAGCGACTGCGAATCGACCCCGGCAGTGGTAAAAAGAACTTTGCTATTGTGCAGGCCGAAGACGAACTGGCTGCTATCGGTATGGTAATCGGTGCCAGTTGGAATGGTGCTCGCTCTTTTACCGCCACCAGCGGTCCCGGTATCTCGCTGATGAGCGAGTTTTTGGGCTTGGCCTACTTCGCTGAAATACCCGCGGTGTTAATCGATGTGCAGCGCAGCGGCCCCTCAACAGGTATGCCCACCCGCACTCAGCAATCCGATATCATGGCCTGTGCCTACGCTTCCCATGGCGACACTAAGCACGTACTGATATTTCCGTCCTCACCCAAGGAATGTTTTGATATGACCGCCGATGCCTTCGATTTGGCGGAGCTGTTGCAGACCCCGGTTATTATGATGAGCGATCTCGATCTGGGTATGAATGACAATATGTCGGACGCCTTCGAATGGGATGATAGCCGTCAGTACCAGCGCGGCAAAGTATTGTCGGCCCAAGAGTTAGATGAGATGAGCGAGCGCTTTGGCCGCTATCGAGATGTTGATGGCGATGGCATACCCTATCGGACCTATCCGGGTACCCACCCCACTAAAGGTTCATTTTTTACTCGAGGTACCTCCCGGGACGAATTTGCGGTGTATACCGAAGAGGGTGCTGAATATGTTAAAAATATGGAGCGGTTGTTGACAAAATGGGAAACCGCCAAGGGCTATGTGCCGGCCCCAGAAATTATCACCGCCGACAGTGAATGCAGTGTCGGTATTATTCATTTTGGCACCAGTATGGATGCGACTCTAGAGGCCGTTGATTATCTGGCCGCCGAGGGCACCGTGGTCAATACCTGCCGCATCCGCGGATTTCCCTTTAATCATGAGGTGGAAGCCTTTATCGAACAGCACGACATGGTGTTTGTGGTAGAGCAGAACCGGGATGCGCAGATGCGCTCGTTACTGGTTAACGAATGTGAAGTTGACCCCAAGCGTCTACTCAAAGTATTGAATTTTGATGGTATGCCGATTACCGCCCGCTTTGTGCAGGGGAAAATCAACGCCGCGATCAACAAAAATAATGTGACACCCATTCAGCGCAACGCTCACCACTAGGGGCAGGTTTATTATGAGTTATTTAAAACCCGATTTTCGCCACCCGGACTTACCAGTCAACGAGCTGGGCTATACCAAGAAAAACTACGAGGGGGCTATCTCGACACTGTGTGCGGGCTGCGGTCACGACTCCATCAGCGGGGCGATTGTACAGTCGATTTTTGAGCTCTCAATTCCTCCCCATCAGGTTGCCAAGCTGTCGGGCATTGGTTGCTCGTCAAAGACGCCGACTTATTTCTTGGGTAACTCCCATGGCTTTAATTCGGTCCACGGCCGCATGCCCTCGGTGGCAGCGGGGGCCAATATGGCCAACCGCGATATGATTTATGTCGGTGTGTCCGGCGACGGTGATACCGCCTCTATCGGTATGGGGCAGTTTGCCCACGTCGTTCGTCGCAACCTGAATATGATATATATCGTTGAGAATAATGGCTGTTACGGCTTAACCAAGGGGCAGGACTCGGCGACCTCGGATATTGGCTCCGCTAGTAAAAAGGGTGACCCCAATCCCTTTGAGCCTATCGATCTGGCCAGTGTCGCCCTGCAGTTGGGGGCCACTTTTGTCGCTCGTAGTTTTAGTGGTGACAAGCAACAGCTTATCCCGCTGATCAAAGCCGCTATCTCGCACCAGGGCTTCGCATTTATTGATGTGATCTCCCCCTGTGTCACTTTTAACAATAACCCGCAGTCGACTAAGGGTTACGAGTATATTCGCGATCATTTGGCCGCCACCGGCACTGTCGACTACGTGCCGATGAAAGAGGAAATTACCACCAGTTACCACCCCGGTAATTCCCAGGAAGTCACCCTGCACGATGGCTCGGTATTGCACCTGCACAAAAGTGATGAACGCCTGGATATTCATAGTCGCCGCTCGGCACTGGGTTTAATTAAGGATTATAAATCTCAGGACAAGGTGCTAACGGGGCTGCTCTATATGGATCCGGATACCCAGGATTTGCACGAGAGTATTGGCTCCTCCAGTCGGCCATTGCGCGGGCTCAAACAGAGCGAGTTGTGTCCCGGCAGTGCCACCTTGGCCACTATCAACGACAGCCTGCGTTAGCGCAGGCCTGTAAGGCGCTAGCTAAAGCTATGCACTCTAGTGCTTGGCTTTAGCAGCTGCACCTTTCCCCGTCACTCCCAGTATTGTATACCCATATTGGGTTGAACCCCCAGGCCCTCATAAAGGCATGCAACACCGTGAGTGACTAGCATTGAATGTCCTGCATGAGTGTCCCATCGAAGTCTAGTCTCGGAAGCAGTTTGGCTGCAGGGAGTAGCTATGTTTTGGCCGGTGGTGTTAGGTGTCAACCAACTCGTACGATCGGCTATGCTTATTGTCGCCAAACACTATCAAGCTGTCAGGGCGCGTAGGAAACACAAATTGCTCACCGATATAGATGATTTTTATCAACACAACAACTGATATGATCGCCTATCAACGGCAAACGACTATTAAGATGGAGCTTGGTGCATCCATAGACGGCCTGAATGAAATAGGGCGACAAACGCTTTTTGTATTGACCAATATAATTGCCTTAGAGTGATGGGGGTTAGCACCATTTCTACGACTGATACTGTATCTATTAGTAGTGTGTCAGGGCGTATGCCTGTTTCGTGCGCGGTTACACGCCGGGCAGACAGAAGACCCGGTATTTAATATACAAGGAAATTTTCGTTTTGCTCCGCAGGGAGGATTTAGAAATAGTGAAAGTTTTTTAAGTCAGTTGATTATGGCGCAGCGGCAAGGGTTCGAATATGACAAAGAGAGCGTGCATCATATACAAATGTACGGTATCTATAGAGTACGTTTCAGACGCAATGAACACGGTTACCTGTCGAGGGTCCGTACACGCCAATTGGAGGCCTTGCAACTCTACGTGCGTCCAGTAAAGCTACCCAAATCATAGGAATTAATTACATGACGCCTGAAAAATTACGAGAGCTTTACGGACAGACATCCCCGAAGGCGGCGAGTAAGGCCATAACCATCATCGATGACCATTGCCGGAACTTCATTGAGCACTCGTCTTTTGTTGTACTAGCTTCTTCCAACGGCACAAGCCTGGATGTTTCACCCAAAGGTGACCCCGCTGGATTCGTTAAAGTGGAGTCTGAAACCCGATTACTTTTACCTGATAGGCCGGGCAATAATCGCCTCGATGGATTGATGAACATCCTTTCAAATCCCAACGTTGCACTTTTATTCATGATACCAGCTGTAGCTGAGACACTACGCGTGAATGGAGTAGCTGAAATTTTAGATGCGCCTGAGATCTGTGATCGCTTCAAGATCAATGGTCGGGCTCCGAAAACTGTATTGAGAATAGAAGCACAAGAGATATTCACTCATTGCGGTAAAGCGCCAATACGTGCAGGCCTATGGAAGCCAGATACATGGCCACAGTCACGTCCAATTCCAACGTTATTTGAGATGATCCGTGATCATGCAGCATTGCCAATAGAGTCGGTGGAACAAAGTGCCGTAGAAGAGAGTTATCGTAGAACCCTGTACTAGATTAATGACTGCTGTGGTCATAAGCGGACGTGAGAGCTTGTAAGTGGTGGCTGCGTCAAGAATCAAAGCTAGAAAGTAGTTTGGCTGCACGGAGTAGCTAGGGGGCGGGCCATAGCCGCTTGAGGGCGTGGTTTTTCAACTGAAAGTGGGTATGGGTTGCGCGCTAGCGGTTGTAGAATGACCGCTTGAGACGACGGGGGCTACTGTCGGAAAGTGTATGTGGGCAGGGTCGAGACGTTCTCCCCTCTCTACAACAAAAGCAACTTAGAGACTGTTTAGTCCATAGTCGTTGAGTGCAGCGCTGTTGCCATAGGAAAGAGTTCCAGCAGCACATAAAAAGCCCTCGTTTACTGGGTTTTTTTTATGTGCGTACTGCGCAGTAGGGCTTGTTACCACTCACCGGTATTCTCCATCGACAGCCAGGGTTCCTGTGGTTCCAGGGAGCCGCCTTTCTGGAGTAGTTCTATGGAGATATTATCCGGTGAGCGCACAAAGGCCATATGGCCGCAGCGCGGAGGCCGGTTGATGGTGACTCCGGCGTCCATTAGTCGCTGGCAGCAGGCGTAGATGTCATCGACTTCGAAGGCCAAGTGACCAAAATTGCGGCCGCCATCGTAGGCATTGTCGTCCCAGTTGTAGGTTAGCTCGATGGCCGGAGCGCGGCCCTGCTCGAAGCTTGCAACATCTTCAGGTGCACATAAAAACAGTAAGCTGAAGCGCCCTGGTTCGCTGTCGTAGCGATCACATTGCACCATACCTAACAACTCGCAGTAAAATGCCAGGGACTGTTCCAGGTTGCTAACTCTGACCATGGTGTGTAGATAGCGCATTGTATGACTCCGCTTAAAGGTTATTATTACTCACTATACCGTAGTTTGGCACTGGCCTGTGTACCCGAATGACTTACCCTAGCGGTCTGTCTCGGTACTGGCGAGATACTCTTCGTAGCTGCCCTGGAAATCCTGTAGTTGCCGGTCTTTAATTTCCACTATCCTTGTGGCTAGTGAAGAAACAAATTCACGGTCGTGGCTGACAAAGATCAGTGTGCCCTCGTAGTGGTCCAGGGCCAGGTTGAGTGCTTCAATCGACTCCATATCTAGGTGGTTGGTAGGCTCGTCCAGCAGCAGCACATTGCAATCCATCATCATCATCTTGCCGAATAATAGGCGATTTTTCTCACCACCGGAACAGACCTTGACCTTCTTCTCGAAGGCGTCGGAGGAAAACAACAACCGTCCCAACGTTGCCCGTACAATTTGATCGCCGTGGCTGGGCTTGCTCCACTGAGTCATCCAGTCAAATAGGTTTAACTCGTTGTCAAAAAGAGTACCGCTGTCCTGCGGGCAGTAGCCCAGAGTGGCATTTTCAGCCCACTTTACCGTACCACTGGAGGGGCTTAACTCGTTCATTAGGCAGCGTAGTAAGGTAGTTTTACCGGCGCCATTTTCGCCAATAATGGCCAGGCGGGTGCCTGCCTCGAGGATTAATTTACCCTTTTCAAACAGTGCTCCCTCTTCTGAATCCTCAAAGGTGTGGCCTAAATTGTCCAGTATCACCGCTTGGCGGTGCAGCTTTTTCTCCTGGCCAAAGCGGATGTAGGGGCTGACTCGACTGGAGGCCTTGATATCGTCAAGCTGAATTTTTTCGATACGCTTGGCTCTAGAGGTGGCCTGCTTTGCCTTGGATGCATTGGCCGAGAAGCGGCTGACAAATTGCTGTAAGTCGGCAATTTGAGCGCTTTTTTTAGCGTTTTGTGACTGCAACCGTTCCCGCGCCTGGGTGGAGGCGATCATAAAGTCATCGTAGTTACCCGGGTAGACCCGCAGTTCACCGTAGTCGATATCGGCCATGTGGGTACATACGCTATTCAAAAAGTGGCGATCGTGAGAGATAATCACCATGGTGCTCTTACGTTCGTTCAATACCGACTCTAGCCAGCGAATGGTGTTGATATCGAGGTTGTTGGTCGGCTCGTCCAGTAGCAGTAAATCCGGGTCTGAAAACAGCGCCTGCGCCAATAGTACCCGCAGCTTCCAGCCCGGTGCCACTGCACTCATGGGCCCGTTGTGTAGAGCCAGATCAATGCCGGCTCCCATCAGAATCTCACCGGCGCGACTCTCGGCGCTATAGCCGTCTAATTCAGCGAACTGGGTTTCCAGTTCCGCCACTTCCATGCCTTCCTCTTCGGTCATTTCCGGTAGGCCATAGAGGCGATCGCGCTCTTTCTTTAATTCCCACAGTTTGCTGTGTCCCATCATCACGGTGTCGACTACAGTGAACGCTTCGAAGGCAAACTGGTCCTGCTGCAATACGCCGACCCGCTCGTTGGGGTCCACCGAGACATTGCCGCCAGTTGCCACTAGGCTGCCGTCCAATATCTTCATAAACGTCGATTTGCCACAGCCATTGGCCCCGATCAATCCGTAGCGATTACCGCCGCCAAACTTGACTGAGATGTTTTCGAAGAGTGGCTTGGCGCCAAATTGCATGGTGACATTAGCTGTGGAAATCACGGGGCTATTCCTGATTGGGTCGTTGTCGGGACTACTAGGGCGTGGCGGTGAAACTGGCTGGGCGCTGGGGCCGGTGTGCGGGGGCTAACAGCAGTGTCGTACGTGGAGTCGAGACACCGCTATCGGCGGAGTACTAGGCCTGTTCGGCTACTGCAGTGGGTTCTTCGCTGGCAACAGTCTCAGCGGTGTTGGCACTGTCGGTTGTTTCTTGCTCCGTATCGTCGGCCGGCTTAAACTCTTCCAGTTCAGCTTCCAGCTTGGCGATAGTGTTCAGGTGCTCGTGGTTTTCTTGCTTGTAATTTTTGATGTTTTTACTCAGCAAAGTATTTGCTGTGCGCTGTTCTTCGAGCTTCTTTTTAGCGCCGACCAAATTCTTTTTCAGCTTTTCCGCATCGAGCTGCTTTAGCGCTTTGATCGCGGACTTCAACTCATTGAGTTCCTTGCTGGTCTCTTTGGCTTTTTTTCTCAGTGCCTCGGATTCGTTTTTCAGCTTTTCTACCCGATTATTGCTTTCGCGAAGTTCCTGCTCCAAGCGTTTAGACTCGGTGCCACTGGCTTTGAGGGTGCTGATTTGAGTAGCCTGTTCAACCACAGTTGCCTGTAGCTTGGCTTGAGTAGCCATGGCCTCTTCGACTTTATAGCGTTCTGCGGTGATTTTCTTTTCGTACTGAGCTTTTAAATCCAGCTCAAGTTTCATGAGCGCTTCTAGTTTATCGACTGCCGACACAGGGTTACCTCGGTATATCAGTTTGTAAAGGGTGGTTCGCAGCGATGGCAACTATCAGGTTGCCAGTGTTTTCTTGCAGCGAATAAGTAGGCCATTCAGCGTGGCTTATGCAGGAGCTTTGCTCTGTATTGAGGCCCAATAACACTCCTGCTCTGTGTTATTGCTGGCTGCTGGGCGGTAGATAAATGCCTGTTCGCGCCTGCGCCGAAGAAGTCATAGCTCCTATCGGGCGCGGATTATACACTGTTTTTAGTGGAAGGGGAGTACCCAGTTAAAATAAAATTGATATCGTTGATTATTTTTACTATGAGGCAGGGCGCACTTAAGAGTTTGCGCTTGATGGTGGCATTATACAGGCAGATCGTTAGCACGCAAACCGATTAAAAATGTTGTTGTTATATGCTTATGCTATTTCCGTATTGCTAAGTATTTGTTTTGATTCGGTTTGTAAATTATAGTCCCGTCCTGAATATGTAGGCTTGCTCTAGAATCCAATGCGTAGCCCCGTTCCAAAATATATGGCCCCGTTTCTTCTACCTTGCCAGTAGAATTGTTTATAGCAGGCGCTACGGGTAACTCGGCTTAGCGATAACTATTAGGTATTAACCGTGTCTGTAAATGATCTTGACTTAAAAGCACTTAATAGCGAGCTGCGCGAGCATAGCCCGGTCGACATTGTTCGCTGGGCAGTGAGCTTGGGCAAGCCGACTATTGCCACTACCAGCTTTGCCCAGAACTCAGCTGCAATGTTAAAGATCATAACTGACGCCAGCCCACAATTGCCTGTGGTGTGGGTAGACAGTGGTTACAATGTGCCGGATACCTATCGGGTCGCCGAAATGATTATGGAACAGTTAAAACCCAATATGCAGATCTACATTCCGCAGCTAACCGCGGAGCGGCGCAATGCTATCCTCGGTGGTATTCCTCATCCCGATGATGAGCCAGACGTGCACCAAGAGTTTACTCGCCAGGTCAAGTTGCAGCCATTTTCCCAGGCGCTAGAGGATTTGCAGCCCGAAGTTTGGATTAGTGGTATTCGGCGGGAAGAGACAGATTTTCGCAAGACCTTGGATATCCTGTCGATCGACAATCGCGGCATACTGAAAGTGGCGCCTATTTTTTATTGGAGTGAGCAACAGGTGGAGGCGTTCATGGAAGCCTATCAACTGCCCAGTTGCCGCCACTACTTTGACCCGACCAAAGTAGAGGATAATAGAGAGTGTGGTTTACATACGTCTGCTTAGCGCACCCTATCGGGAATATAGTGGTGCCAAAGTCGGTTTTTGTTGCTGTTTGGTGTTTTGTTCACGAACGTCTTCTACCGCTTGCAATAGCGATTGGCCCTGCCAGGGATCGCTAGCTTCAGGGCCGTAGCGGTGCGAGTTTAATGCGTTAATGGCTGCGTTTAACGTGGGGTTGCAGGCCAAGCTGACAATATCCTGCAGACTATTTAGCCGCTGCTGCGGCCAGTAGCTCTGCCCCCAGCTCAGCAATACCGGGCGTACCTGATTCAGGTCGCTACCTGCGCAGACCTTTTCCAGTGCCTTAAATGCAGTTTTTTCACTGACACGGCTGCTGTCATTCACCACTATTGGCGGCACTTTTTTGGGCCGCCGCCGCCACCAAAGTACTAGCGTTATAAGCCAGGCCAATGCAAAAACGGCTGTACTTAGCTGCCAGTGCCGGTTTGCTGTAACAGGCTTGGCCGCAGCGGTCTGCACGGTGCTGCTGTGATCGACCGCCAGTGGGGTGCTGCTACCTTGGGTATTGCTGGTGGCCGCTTTTACTTGCAGAGTTTGTGCGGGAATCACCGCTTGTTCAAGTTGCTTGCTGCGGGTATTCCACCAGTTAAGGGTTATCGCCGGTAAGTGTAGAGGGCCGGCGCTAGTGGGAATAATGGCCACGCTGTCGGTTCTATTAGACACCACCGTTTCACCCTCGGCATCACTGGCGGACTGGGCTTGGTCGGGATAGACGTTGGCATTGTCCAGCCGCGGAAATTGCGTTGGTGGAAGCTGTGAGTGTAGCAACCCCTCGGCGCGAATCAGCACCGAGCGACTAATCGAGTCGCCGACCCTAATCTGGTCGGGGTTGGCACTCCAGCTTTCCGACAAAGTAAGCTCTTGGGCGGGTAGCCACAGTGCGGTACCCGTTTCCCTGGGCGCCTCTTTAACGGTGACAGTGTGGGCAGTGGATTGCTTGCGAATGGATTTCCCTCGCCCGGGCAAATTGAAAACCGAGCGCTGACTGACCACTTCATTGGCAGAAAACACCATCTCGGGAATAACGAGTTGACCGGTTTCCTGGGGGAAAATAGCATAACGTAGCTCGTGAACGCGGTAGGGGGTATTTTGAATGCGCCGCTGGAAAGACTTTTGGCCCATTTTTTCCACCATGGCGGTGTCAAATTCGGGCTCGGAAATATTCATATTATCGAGTTGCACGGATTGGAAGATACGCAGGGTAAAGATCAGCTGCTGCTGCACGTAAATATTATCACTGTCTACTTCCGACTCGATATAGACTGGCCTGAGGGTGCCGGCGGCGACCGGTATACTCGGCTGTACACTGACGCTCAATGCTTCAGTGCGTTCGCCATTGACCCGCAGGGAGGGAATAGTGAGTCGCCCAAGGCGTTTGGGAATGAGACTGATCTGCCACTCGGTCCATGATTCACTCTGGCCATTGCGATTGATAAAACGACTGCTCTGGCTGTTGCCGACCACATAAAAATTATTTTCCAGCGGGCTCAGGTCCGGGGCGCTACTATTGCTCTGGTCGCTGCGAATAGTCAGTGCCAGGGTGTCGTCTTTGGCAATGACACTGCGATCGATACTGACTTCCGGTGTGGCTGCGGTCAGAGTCGAGCATAGTACCGCGGTGATTAATAGCAGCCAACGCAGTACGCTGCCGGTGTCAAGAGGGTAAGTTACCACTGTGGTTGATCCTGTTGGTTGTCGCCGCGTTGTTGTCGCAGACGCGATTCATAATCGAATTTCCGGCGTAGCAATCCCGAGGGTTCGTCGGGTATTTTTCGCAGCCACTGTTCCATCGCCTGCTGCTGCTGTTGGTCCAGTTGCTGTGCTTCAGTGAGTTCTTGTTGCTGGGCCTCGCGCTCGGCTTGCTCCTGCTCGGCAGGCTCCTGTGGATCTGAGTTCTCTTCTGGCTCGGAGGGGTCTTCTTGGGGGGATTGCTGCTCGTCTTGTTGCCCGTTTTGTTCGGATTGCTCGCCGTCCTGTTGCTCGTTTTCCTCGGATTGCTCGCTGTCTTGTTGCTCATTTTCTTCCGACTGTTCGCCATCTTGTTGCTCTTGCTGCGACGAGTCCCCGTCCTGTTGTTCTTGATCTTGTTGGTCTTGGTCTTGGTCTTGGTCTTGTTGCTCTTGCTGCTGTTCTTCCTGTAACTGCTCCAGCAGCTCTTTGTTAAACTGTGCATCTTCCATATCGGGCTGTTGGCTCAGGGCTTCCTTATAGGCGGCGATAGCCTCATCGTATTGACCGGCCTTGGCCAGTGCGTTGCCGAGGTTATAGTGGCCCTGGGCTGTACTATCGAGCTGATAGTCGTCCTGCGCCGCGGCGTAATCTCCGGCCTGGTAGTTGGCGGTGGCACGCCAATTACTGTCTTCAAACAATTTGGCCGCAGCCTTGGCATCGCCTTGGTCTAGCGCCTGGCTAGCCCGTTGATCCGGGCGTTGCCACAACTGCTGCCACTCCAAGGCCTGGCTGCTATTGGGTTCGATCACTAATAGCAGTGGTAATACCAGCAGCCAGCCCCGGCGAAAGGCCAACAGTGCTAGCGGCATCAGTAGTAATACCAGCAGGGCGCCGCGATCTTGCCACTGATCGAACAGTCGATCACTGAGCGCGGTCTCGCCTTCGTCGCTCAGCTCGGGGCCGGTAGTAGGTAATAGAAAGCTGATATCGTCACCGCCTAGGCTGACATCGGTGTAGCGCCCGCTGTTGGCCTGGGCTAAGTCTTCCAATCGTTGACGGTGTAACTGCGGCACAATAATGGTACCGCTATTGTCTTTTAGGAAACCATTGGCGGTCGGTATTGGCGCGCCATCGACGGTGCCAATACCAAGAATAGCCAGTTGATGGCCGTCGGCCTGTACACTGTCGCCGATATGGTCGAGATCGCGCTCGCTAATACCGTCACTAATTAGCAGGATTTTACCTCGGGGGACATTTGCGTTGCTCAGTAATTCTGCGGCTAGTTGCAGGGCCGCTACTGGGTCGCTACCAAACAGGGGCATCATATCCGGCGCCAGTGCCGGGGTTAAATTGGCGATGGTGGGCTGGTCGTCGGTTAGTGGCGCCACGATATGGGCATCACCGGAGTAGGCGATCAAAGCGGTGAGACCCTCCTTCCGTTGGGCTAGTATGTCCAGTATTTTGTGTCGGGCCCTAGCTATTCGAGCTGGTTGAATATCTTCGGCCAGCATCGATAGCGATAAATCCAAAACGATTACCAGTGCGTCTTGACGCTGGTGTACCGGTTGTGGCAGTTTTTCCCAGCTGGGCCCGGCTAAGGCAATACAGCTGAGTACCCAGCCGGTGGCTAATAAATACCAGGGCATGTGGCTGCGCCAGCGGGCCATGGTGCTGTTTTCGCCGCTATCGACTAGGTGCTGTAATAGCGACTCGCTAATCGCTCCGCGCCAGTTGAGAGCGCGTCTGCGTTGGTGTAAAAAAAACCAAGCCAGTGACAGTCCGGGAATAATCGCCACTAACCACAGCGGTCTCAGCAGGTGCAGGTTGTCGACTATCTCGCTCATGGCATGGGCTCCGCTGGATCGCGCGGTGTTGCGAACCATTCCCGCCAGGGTAGAAAGGCCAACGCTAGCAGCGCGCTCAGAGCCAAGGCCACACCCAGAGGCCAGAAAAATAGCGCCTTTTGTGGCCGGAAGCTTTTTTCCCGGTCTTCCACTGGCTCCAATTCATCGAGTAGTTGATAAATTTTGATCAGCTCGATGGGGTCCCTGGCGCGAAAATATTTGCCGCCGGTAAGGTTGGCGATCTCACGTAGTGTCTCTTCGTCCAGGTCGGCGGAGGGGTTTACCTTGCGCGCGCCAACTCGGCTGCCGAATATCCCTGGCTGCACCATCTGGTCGGCGCCGACCCCGACCGTGTAGATGACGATATTTTCCTGGCGGGCGAGTTTGGCGGCGGGAATAGGGTTAACTTCGCCGCCGTTGTTGGCGCCATCGGTTAACAGTATGACCACATGACGATCACCGGGGCGCTGACGCAAACGCTTGACCGCGAGGCCAATGGCGTCGCCGATGGCAGTTTGTTTATCGCCGGCAAAGCCTATTTGCGCCTCGAGCAAGAAGCGTTTAACGGTGGTGCGATCAAAGGTTAACGGTGCCTGCAGGTAGGCGTTAGTGCCAAACAGGATAAGGCCCAAGCGATCGCCCAGGCGCCGATCGATAAAGTCATTGAGCACCGCTTTAACCGCGAAAATTCGCGGTATCAATTTGCCTTGGGCCTGCATGTCTTCTCGGTTCATACTGCCGGAAATATCCACAGCCAACAACAGGTCTCTACCGCTGGAGGGCAGGCTGACCGGCTCGCCAATCCACAGCGGTTGGGCGGCAGCAGCCACCAGCGAGCACCAAACCAGCGCCAGTGTCAGCACTCGTATTTTACGCTGGCCGCCGGTGATTGAACGCTGATGGGCCAGGCCTTCCAGCTCGCGGTAAAAAGGCACCCGCACCGCCGCCTGCTGGGTTTTGGCCCGGGGTAGTAGCCAGTAGGCGACAATGGGCAGCGGCAGTAGGTAGCACACCCACAATAGTTGAAATGTTAACATGGCGTGGTCACGTTCTTATGGTGTTTGATCCAGCGCTGGGCCAGAGCCTCCAGCGCGTCACTATCAAAGGTGGTCTGTGCGGTGTAGGGGCCGCTTGCCAGAACGGCGCCGGCGCCGCAGCTAAAACTGTTGTCACCAAGGCTCAGGTCTAAAAACTGTAGCCAGGGTTCGCCACTGAGGCTTGCGACGTGTTGTTCGCTGCCCGCCGCCAGTGCAGTTTGCTTTAACAGCAGGTTGAGTTGTTGCAGGTAGTGGCTGGCATCACTGCGCTCGAGACGGCTAAGAGCCGCCAGCGCGGCACCGCGGTAGGCACTTGCTCGCCGCCGGCGCCGTAGCCACAGCGCTGTCGTTAGCAGCGCAGCGAGCACTAGCAATAGTACTATCCACCAACCCGGGGCTAGCGGCCACAGGCCCACGGCCTCGGGCAGGTGTATCTCTTTGAGTTGCGCTAGCGGGTCTTGATTATTCACGATCTGCGTCTACCGTAGTATTGCATCAGCCTTTGCAGCGGCGCTTGATCGGTGCCGATCTCAAGCATGGGAATTCCCAGCATGCCTAGCTGTTGCTGTAACTGCAGTCGGCACTGTTCAAAGTGCTGGTGGTAGCGGCGGCGCAGATTCGCGTTTCCGGTGTGAATAGTATTGCGTTGTTGGCCGTCGCTAACAGTGTATTGACCCGCCGGTGGCAATTGTCGCTCCAGTGGATCACTGATATAAATGGCGGTGATTTCACAGTGGCGAGACAGTTGGTAAAGGTGTTTGGCAACAGCACTAGTGTTGTTGTCGTTGCCGGATTCGAGGTAACCGGCGAAGTCGCTGACTATGTAAATGGCGCTGCCAGGCTTGGCGATGCGGCGCAATTCCATCAGTGACTGTTCGAGATGCTGCGCGGCATCAAACTGCATCGAACTGGCCTGGCTCAAAGACTGGTTATATTCCATCAGTAAATGCATAAAGGCCAGCGCCGATTGGCGACTACGTCGAGGACGAATTTCTCGCTGGCCGGCGTTGCCAAAGACTAGGCCGCCGACACGATCACCGTTATTCAGGCCCGACCAGGCCAGCAGTGCACTCACGTAACAGGCGGTTACCGATTTAAAACAGTGTTGGCTACCAAAAAACATCGGTTGGCGCTGGTCGGTCATTATCAGCAGAGGCCGTTCCCGCTCTTCTTGAAACAATTTGGTATAAGCTTTGCCCGTACGGGCGGTGACCCGCCAGTCGATGGTGCGAATATCGTCGCCAGGCTGGTAGGCACGTACCTCCTCGAAGTCGATACCGCGGCCGCGAAAGTTGGTTTTATTGGGTCCCGCCAGCAAGCTCAACGCACGGCGGCGCTGTTGTAATTCCAGTTCTCGGGCGAAAAAACGCGCCCCCAGCAGGCCCTCAAGTTCGATAAAGGCGCCGCTGAGGCGTTGTTCCAATTTGTTGTCTGCGGCACGCTGCAGTGTTGACATGTCTGTGGCTCGCTCAGGCCACAGGCACTTGGCGCAGCAACTCTTCTATCACCTGGTCACAGCTGATGCCGTTGGCCTCGGCCTCGAAGGTTAATATCAGCCGGTGACGCAGTACGTCTGGGGCCACCGCCTGCACATCGTCAGGGCTGACAAAGTCGCGGCCGTTAATCCAGGCATGGGCCCGGGCGCAGCGATCCAGGGCGATAGTACCGCGGGGGCTGGCGCCAAATTCTATCCAGCTGGCGAGCTCCGCGCTGTAGTTACCAGGCTGACGGGTCGCCATGGTCAGCTGCACCATATACTCCTCTACCGCCGGTGCGCAATGCAAGGTCAGTACTTGCTGCCTGACTGCTAGGATCTCTTTTTGTTCGATGGCGTTAAAAGTCGGTTTACTGGCGGCGGTAGCAGTGGCCTCGCTGCGCACCAGTTGTAAAATGGCCCGCTCAGCCTCGGCATCGGGGTAGCCGACTCGAACATGCATCAAGAACCGATCCAGCTGTGCTTCCGGCAATGGGTAGGTACCCTCCTGCTCAATAGGATTTTGGGTGGCCATAACCAAAAATAGATCGGGCAGCGGGTAGCTGGTCTTACCCACACTCACCTGTCGCTCCGCCATCGCCTCCAATAGCGCGGACTGAACCTTGGCTGGGGCGCGGTTGATTTCATCGGCGAGCACTAAATTGTGAAAGATGGGGCCCTGTTGAAACTGAAATGTGCCGTCTTCGGGGCGAAAAATGTCGGTACCGGTGACATCGCCAGGCAGTAGATCGGGGGTGAATTGAATACGGTGAAAATCACCGGCAATTCCCTGAGCCAATATCTTGATGGCCTTGGTCTTGGCCAGCCCCGGAGCGCCTTCAACCAATAAGTGACCGTCCGCTAATAGAGCGATTAACAATCGTTCCACCAGCGCTGCCTGGCCGATAATTTGGCTTTCCAGCCAAGACTTTAGATTGCTGAATGCTTCGTTATTGTTCATTGTTATCTTATTAGCCTATGTTGCTGTGTATCGAATGTTTATGGATTCGCGGGGCCGGTACCGATGGCGAGGCCGCTGCGCGTTGAGCCCAATGAGCGCACCTATAGACCGCGAATCGCCGACAAGTTTCCAAGTGTGGTGGATATTACATAAATTCTAACAAAATCTGTAGCTTAAGCTAAACTTCCGGTAAATAATTTACTTAAAGGGGTGGTTGATGGGGCAAGAGCAGGGCAAGGGCCGTCTACTGGCACAGTTGCAGACAAAAATACAAGCGCAGTTTGAACCGGAACAGGCACAGATGCTGGTGGCATTCGCCCGTCAGTGGTATTTGGACTACCCGGTGGACGATCAAAGTGGACGGCAGCTGGCCGATCTCTATGCTGCCTTGCTCGACAGCTGGGAATTTGTCCAGCAGCGTGAGCAGCTGGCGGTAAAGGTGCGTCTGTTTAACCCCGATTTTTTGCGGCAGGGCTGGGAACTGAACCACACAGTGGTTGAAGTGTTGGCGGCCGATATGCCGTTTTTAATGGACTCGATTCGCGGTGAGCTCAACCGCCGCAATATTCGTATTCACAGCATCCATAGTGTGGTGCTTCCGGTTGTCCGCGACCGCGATTTTCAACTGACAGAGCTGTTGCCAGCGCGCTCGGTAGTCAACCCCAGCAACGGTGAGCTCTTTAACGAAGAGGCGTTGTTATATCTGGAGATTGGCCGTATCGGCGATGAGTTTCAGCGCCGGGAAGCTTGTGCCTCCATAACATCTGTTCTCAAGGAAGTTGAGGTGGTGGTAGAGGATTTTAAGCCGATGACTGCCCGGGCCCAAGAGGCCGTTGCGCTGATTCGCAACAGCCCGGAGCTGATCGCCGACTGCGAGGAGTCGGCGACCTTGATGGAGTGGCTTAGCGATGAAAATTTTACCTTTCTCGGTTTCGAGCAATTGCAGGTCGACCGCAGCTCTGAGCAGCTAGCGGTGCATCGTGTTGAAGGTTCCGAACTGGGTTTGTTGCGCTCCAGGGGTTCGCTGGCGGTGGCAGAACTGTCACGTGAGATTGAGCAAAGTAGTGCGCAGCAACTGGCAAGCAGTCAAGTCTCTATTTCCAAGTCATCGGTGCGCTCGCGCATTCATCGGCAAGTATACCCGGACTATATCGGTATCAAGTTGTATGACGCCGGCGGCCAAGTGTGTACACAATTTCGGTTCCTGGGCCTGTTTACCTCCCAAGTCTATACTTTGTCGCCGGCCAGTATTCCGTTACTACGCAAAAAAGTACACGCTGTATTGGATCGCTCAGGGCTCGCTGTACATTCTCATGCTGGCAAGGATTTAGCCCATGTACTTGAGGTTTTCCCCCGGGACGAACTTTTTCAAAGCACTATAGAAGAACTGTTTGATACCACGGTTGCGGTCAATAACATCCAGGAGCGTAGGCAAGTAAGGCTGTTTGTTCGGGTGGACAGTTCGGGAAAATTTGTCAACTGTCTAGTTTACACTCCGCGGGACATTTACCGCACCGAGTTGCGGGCCAAAATGCAAACGCTGCTGTGTGATGCCTACGGCGCCATGGAGTCGGAGTTTACCACTTACTTCTCCGACTCTATTCTTACTCGCACCCATTTCATATTACGAGTTGACCCTGCTAAGAGCATTCGTATCGATGTGCAGTCTCTAGAAGAGGAAGTTATGAACGCGACCATGTCCTGGCAAGATCACCTGTGTAATTATCTGATTGGCGAACACGGAGAAGAGCAGGGCTCGGCGCTCAACGCGTTGTATGGCAATGCCTTTGCGCCGGGCTATATGCACGATTTTGAGCCACGGGCGGGGGTGGGTGATATCGCGGCTATCGAGGGGCTGCTGGAGGGGCGTGGCAGCAGTGGCGACGATCTCGGTATGAACATCTATCGACAGGCTGGAGACGATGAACAAACTGTGCGGCTGCGACTGATTCATCTCGATCGTCCGGTACCGCTGTCAGACGTTATGCCGATATTGGAAAATCTCGGGCTTCGTGTGGAAAGTGAACGCCCGCATGGGGTTAAGCGCGAGGATGGCTTGTCGATATGGGTACACGAATTTCTATTGACCCACGGCCTGTCTCAACAGATAAATTTCGAACAGGATGGAGCGGTATTTCAGCGCTCTTTTCAGCGTATTTGGAAGCGTGATGCAGAAAGTGATGGCTTTAATAAGTTAATCCTTGCGGCCGGTTTAGGCTGGCGACAAATCGCTATGCTGCGGGCCTATTCACGTTATATGAAGCAGATCCAATTCAATTTCAGCGGCGACTATATCGCCGATACACTCTATAATCACCTGCCAATAACACAGAAGATCGTCGAGTTTTTTAACGCCCGCTTCGACTGCACGCACACCGACGCAGAGTTGACGGCGTCTAACGGCAGCAGAAATATTGCCAGCAGTGCCGAACAGCTGTTGGAGCAAGAGCTCGTAGAGGGGTTAGACAGCGTCGAGAATCTGGGTGAGGACCGCATTATCCGCCAGTATCTGGCGCTGATAAAAGCCACGGTGCGCACCAATTATTTTCAGACCGCCGACAGCGGTGAGCCGAAAAACTATTTTTCTTTTAAGTTAGTGCCAGCACAAATCCCAGATATTCCTCTGCCAATCCCGATGTTCGAGATATTCGTTTATTCGCCGCGGATAGAGGGTGTCCACCTGCGCGGCGGCAAGGTTGCCCGTGGGGGCTTGCGCTGGTCCGATAGGCAGGAAGACTTCCGCACTGAGGTGCTGGGGCTAGTGAAAGCTCAGCAGGTAAAAAATGCCGTTATCGTACCCACCGGTGCAAAGGGGGGCTTTGTCGCCCGGCGGCTGGCGCACTTTAGTAACCGCGCGGCCATGCAGGCCGAGGGCATAAGCTGCTACCAAATTTTTATTCAGGCGTTGCTCGATATCACTGACAATCTCGACGGTGATCAAGTCGTGCCACCGGTCAATGTGCTGCGCAAAGACGACGATGACACGTATTTGGTGGTTGCCGCCGACAAGGGTACAGCGACCTTTTCAGATATCGCCAACGACCTTTCGCTGAAAGCGGGATTCTGGTTGGGCGATGCCTTTGCCTCTGGTGGCAGTGAGGGTTACGATCATAAAAAAATGGGCATCACCGCTAAGGGAGCCTGGGTTTCAGTGCAGCGCCACTTTCGGGAAATGGCCATCGATGTGCAGCGTCAGGACTTTACCGTGGTCGGCGTCGGAGATATGGGGGGCGATGTTTTTGGTAATGGTATGTTGCTGTCAGAGCATATTCAGTTGCTCTGCGCGTTTAACCATCTGCATATTTTTATCGATCCAACCCCCGATGCAGCAAGCAGTTTTGTTGAGCGCAAGCGTTTATTCGAAGGCTCTAGTTCGGGTTGGGGCGATTATCAGCAGTCGCTGTTATCCAGTGGTGGCGGGGTGTTTTTACGCTCCGCTAAGTCCATTGCCATCTCAGATGAGATGAAGCAGTGCTTCGATATCAGCGCCGATCAGCTAACCCCCAACGAGCTAATTAAAGCCGTACTGTTATCGCCGGCGGATTTGTTCTGGAATGGGGGCATTGGCACCTACGTCAAGTCCAGCGCAGAAACCCACGGAGAGGTCGGTGATAAGGCCAATGATACGGTGCGTGTCAATGGCGGCGAATTGCGTTTTAAAGTGTTGGGAGAGGGTGGCAATCTCGGTATGACCCAGCTGTCTCGGGTTGAGTACGCCCTCGCCGGAGGCCGCTGCAATACCGATTTTATCGATAACGCCGCCGGCGTGGACTGTTCAGACCACGAAGTCAATATTAAGATTTTGCTCAACGAGGTTATTGCCAGCGGTGATATGACCCCCAAACAGCGCAACTTGTTGCTGGAACAGATGACCGACAGTATTAGCGAGTTGGTACTGGCGAATAACTACCAGCAGAGCCAGGCCCTCAGCGCCGCTGAGCGGGAGTCGTTGCTGCGGGCAGGGGAATATCGTCGTTTGATTCAATCTCTGGAGGGCAGCGGCCGACTCAATCGGCAACTGGAGTTCATTCCCGAGGATCAGGTGTTGTTGGAGCGCAAGGCTGCCGGTAAGGGACTCACCCGGCCGGAGCTATCGGTGTTAATTTCCTACGTTAAATCGCAGCTAAAAGAAGAGTTGGTGGATTCCTCGGTGCCTGACGATGCCTATATGCTGGCGGCGGTGGAGAGTGCTTTTCCCGAGCGCCTGCGCCTTGAATTTAACAACGAAATTCATGGTCATCGCCTGCGCCGAGAAATCATTTCAACTCAGTTGGCCAACGACCTAGTCAATACTATGGGCATTACTTTTGTCAGTCGTATGGGGGCGGCTACTGGGGTCGAGGTCTGCGATATTATGCGCGCCTACGTCACCGCCAGGGAGGTGTTTGAACTGCCAGAATTTCTCGCTCAAATTGAGGCGTTGGATTATGAAGTGGACGCGACCATTCAGTTGGAGTTGATCGCGCAATTGGTGCGACTAGTGCGCCGGGCGAGTCGTTGGTTTATTCGTAATAGGCGCGGACAGATAGATCCAGGAACGCAAATTGACAATTTTAAGGCAGCGGTCAGTCAGCTGCGAGAAGCTATGCCCACTGTGATCAACGGCAAGTTCAAACGCGATCGCGATCAACGCTGTGAATACTACCTAAGCAAGGGTGTGCCCGCAGAGCTCGCCTCGGCGATCGCCAGCGCCACCGATTATTATCCCTTTCTCGGTATTATCGAGGCGGCGCAGAGCATGGATGAGCCGGTGGAGCGGGTGGCAACACTATTTTTCAGTTTGTCGGAGCGGCTGGAACTCGACTGGTTTGCCGGTCAGATTACAAACTTGCCCATTGATAACAATTGGCAAGCGATGGCGCGGGAGTCCTTTCGAGACGACCTGGAGTGGCAGCAGCGCTCCCTCACCGTCGCGGCAATGCGCCATATCTGTGAGCGCGGGGAAATTGAGCCCTGTGTCGATCGCTGGATAGAGCAGCAAAAGGGTTTGGTCGCGCGCTGGCGAGTGATGTTGGCAGAGCTGCAAAAGGCCGAATCCCAGGAGTTTGCCATGTACTCAGTGGCGATACGTGAATTGCTAGATTTAGCGCAAAATAGTAAATACGTGGAGATTGAAACGCCTCAATGACGCAGTGCCTGCGCGTGTGATCCATAGTGGCTGCGTCAGGGGCGTCTCGGCATAGGTGGTGTGGATGCGTGAGGTATTTAGGCAATGAAATTCCTGCCGAGAAGCTACTGCTGTGATGTCGCTGAGTGGAATTGTTGGCGATGCAGGATGAAAACGCTACTGCGAAATCATGCCGGAGAGAAAGTGTCGAGTCGAGCTAGATTATCAGTCAGTGCTTGTAGGTCGTTGCAGGCATCATAATTACACCGAAGCGATTTCTAGCACTGACAGAGGGCGATATTGGCCCGCTGGAAGCAGTGGATCCAATACGATGGCCCCCATGCGTTCTCGGTGCAGTGCCAATACCCGGTTATCGAAAAACCCAAACATTCTTTTTACCTGGTGATAACGCCCTTCGTAAATAGTGAGTCTGCCCAACCGCGGTTCGAGAATGTCCAGTTCGGCACTATGGGTGGTCATCTTTTCACGGGCCAGATAAATACCGCGCTTAAATTGTTGTGTATATTCACTGGTAATAGGGTGCTGTGTCGTCACCAGATAGGTTTTGGGTTTTTTTTCGGCGGGTTCGGTTATTCGCCGCGACCACTGGCCGTCGTTGGTCAGCAGCATTAGCCCGGTAGTATTGAAATCCAGTCGGCCGGCGATATGTAACTCGGCACTAAAGGTCTCCTGAATTAAATCGACAACGGTCGGGTGTTTTTTATCTCGGGTGGCGCTGACGTAGGCAATGGGTTTGTGCAACATGACATAGTAGGGCTGGGCCCACTGCAGAAGTTCGCCGGCCAGTTCTACCCGGCTAAACTGATTGATTGAGCGTGTGCCATCGGTGCAGAGTTCGCCCTCCAGACGAACTTTCCCGGTGGCGAGTAGCATGCGCACGCGCTGTTGGCCGTATTGGGTTTTACGATTGACGAAGCGGTCTAGGCGCATGGGCCGTCGCGCCGCTACTGCCGATCCATACGGGTGCGTAATTCGCGCAGGAAACCCTGTATCTTAGTACCGTTGTCCGCGCCCATGCGCCACAATAACTTTTCAATATCGTTGGCATCTTCCAGGCTTTTATCCGCATATTGATAGAGCACACTAGGGCGTATTAATGAGGGGCGTTTGGCCAGCGGTTGCGCCGCCAGGGCTTTATCGAGGGCGCGCCGGAAGCGGGCGTCAAATGAATCTTTTTTACCCAGCTCCCGATAGGCCTGTTCGAGCAGTGGCAGCCACTGGCGATAGTACTCGGCCAGTGTGGTGGGTTCGGTGGCCAGCACTACGTCGATAATGCCTTGTAGTCGGGAATAGTTTGCTGTTGCCGGCTGTCCGCTGGCCTGTCCCGGAGTTACCGGTTGTGCGTTTTGGCGTTCGACTTGGAAGGGACTCAGGGGGTAGTTGATCGGGCGGTAACGACTGGGTAGTTTGCCATCGGCCATCAAGTCTACCGTCAGTACCCATTTTCGCAGTTGATCGCTGGGTAGTAACCACTGGGCCAATTGCGGGGCAAAGTCCGCCACTGCCAGCAGTACCTGACTATCGCTGTGCTGCAATGTGGTCGGTGGTGGGGCTGCCAGCACAATTTCAGCGGGTAGAGCCGGAAGGGCGGGTAGGGGTTGTTCGATTTCCGCCACCGGGGGGGCAATCTCCGCTACGGGGGCCGGTATCGGCGGTGGCGCTACCGGCTCGACAATGGCCGCGGGCAGTGTTACTGGCGTATCCTGAGCTGACTGTTGCGGTCCCTGAGTCCAGGCAATAATAATGATAAGTGCGATAATAATAACCGCAATGATGCCCAGGGTGCGATTACGTTTGGCATTACTCTGGGGCTTTTTGTTGTTGGCCGGAACGACGCGTTCGGCAACCATTTTCTCGGAATCGGGGTTCATAGTTCTGTCCAGTTATCCATTGTTATTTTATCTCCGCTACGGTCAGTCTCATTCTAGCGTACAAGTGCTAGTGATAGAACCCTTAAGGATTGCGGCGGAGGCATCGCTGTGTATTTGAAGGGTGACGTTAAGTCGGCAGAAAAACCGGTAAATTAGCTGTTATTACCGGTGCTAGCAGCAGTCGCAAGTGATTTTGCAGGTCGCGCAGTACAGCTGTCGTCAGCATCGACGCTTTCGTAATAGTCGCTGAGCAACTTCCCCGTGGGGCTCGCCAGAGCTGCTTTTTTGAGAACAGATTCTCAATGAATAGTTGATGTCATTATAATATCCGTCACTGTCGGATGCTGCGAAGGTAACTGTCACTGAGACGCAATATTGTTGGGTTTGAGGAAGTCTTTTCTCGAATACTAGTGGTAATAAAATTCAGGCTCAGGTCGCGAGCGTTCTTAACAAGAGATCGAGGGCTACTTGAATATAGAATGCACCTGTATTACTGGCTTTGAGTGGAGCGGCCGTAGAAGATTGCGGGTATAAGCGTAGGTTAAAAAAGCAGAGGTTGAAGATACAGAGGTTGAAGATACAAAGATCAATAGTACTGAGAATAAATACACGGACTTTTAGCTGTCAGGTACAGGTAATTGGCCGTACAAAGACACTGCGACGACTGTACGAGGTCAATAATTCGGGCGAGGCTGCCAGTCTAACGAGTATGTTTAGTCGCAACACTGAGGCTATTCCCACAATCGGGTTATTCAGCTGCTGTCGATCGGGTTGCGGTACCGGTGAGGGGAGAGGTCACACATTGATCGCTGTTGTTCATCAGGCACATAAAGTCAGTGTGGCTCAGGCGCACCAACTCCTGGTGATTACCTGCCTCTATGTAAAAACCTGGCTGAAAGCCCAGTTGTTGATCCCACAGAGTGGCAATGCCGAAGGCCTGTCCCAGTGCCGGCACCGCGCCCAGTGCACAATCATCTAATACTCGGGCCAAGGACTGCTCGTCGGCCAGCGCTAATTGGCGGTTTAGCTGGTGATTAATTTGATTGATGTCCAGTGCGCGGTCGGCGCCCAAGGCGATCATTATATAGCCCTGTTGGTCTTGTAGTAACACACCTTTTACCATGCAGGAGGCACGAATATGCGCTGTACTGGCGGTGTTAAACGCGGTATCGGTATAGCGGTGGGGGACAAGCTGGTAGTCGACCTGATGCTCAATAAGAAAGTTTTCCAGGCTTGCTGACATAGTCATGGCCAAATCCCTGTTTAAACAAACGCCCGGCGGCGAAGAGTCTAGATCAGTTTGCGTACCTGCCAAGTATAGGAGCCTAATAATAGAACGAGAAGATTATTTAGTTATAAAAAGCGAGTGATATAGTACCGTTAAATAGGTGTAGCTGGCCCAGCGTAGATATACCGTTAGGCCTGTAGTGATTATTATGTTGCACGTGAAACCAGAAATTAGGTGGGCACTGGTGCCATGCGCAGTTTCAGTTGTAGTCGTTTGCCGGGGTGTTCGCGAGTTTGAGTATGATAGGTATGGCCGCGGTAGCGATATTCGACATCATAGGCAACAATTTGCTCTTCAAATTCGCTGTCATAGCGGGTGGTGCACTGGGTTTCCACATGATAATTACTGTTGTTGTGGGGTGACTGCCGACCGATATCTGAACCGATGGCGGCGCCGAGAATCGAGCCTGCGACAGCGCCAACCCGTTTGTTGCTGCGGTGATGGCCCAATCCGTTGCCGATGGCGGCACCTATAATAGAGCCGAGGATCATTGGTGTCGCGCTGTGCTGACGGGGTGATCGCACGCGGCGATCACGGCAGATTTCAACGGGTTTGCGGTGTTCCACAGTCTCGATTATGGGGGTGACCGACCGCACCTTGGCATAATCAAAAAAGTGATTACCTCCCTTGTTTTGATAATCAGGGGCCTGGGTCGCGGCAGCGGTCATTGACAGAGCGGCGGCTAACAGGCCGGTCAATAGCGCAATGCCTTTAACCGTATCTGAGCGCCCTGCACTGAATGTTATTTCCCCATTGCGCTGTGTTTTTGGGTCATTACTGGTATGGGTGTTAGTGGTGTTGTGAATCATGGCAGTGACCTAATCTGTGAATTTAGGCTTATCATAGGTCAGTCAAGATGAACTAAAGCTGAACGTAACGGTAGAACAGCCCGTTAACGGCCCTGCCAGCGCGCTCGCCATGCGTCCATAACCCGTTCTGGGTACCAGTACTTGCCGTAGCTACCGTTGTAACGCGCTAACGCATTCATCCAATTGCCCTGCTCTTTCGCCAAATAAAATTGCAGTATGCGACAGCCGTAGTTGAGGTTGGTCTGGGTGTTGATCAGATTGTCCCCCGGGCGGCCAATTTCGTTTTTCCAAAATGGCATGACCTGCATCAAACCCTGTGCACCAGCTCTGGAAACCGCGTAGCTATCAAAGCTACTCTCTACTTCGATTAGCGCTAAAACAAGGTCGGGCTGCAAACCGCTGGCGGTTGCCTCACGGTGCAATACGCGCAAAAAATTGAGTCTGAAAGCCGGGTCTTTAATAAAGGGGCTGAGACGGGCAGACATGTCGACCAGCCAGACTTCGGCGTCAAAACGATCGTCAAAGCTGTCAGCGGCGGCAATGGACTGTTGTAAAAATCGCCGCAATTCTTGCTCTACGCTGGGCGCATTGAGAGCTTCGTTGGCAGCGTTACTCGGGTTGGACGGCGGCAGCTGCTCGGCTGCGGCGCAACAGGCGCCGAACCACAGGGCGAGCAACAAGCGTGCGCACCTGCGGATTAGCCCAGTGCTGCGAACGCCGAGGCCGCGAGAACTACTCCTAGGCTTTAGTACTAATGGTTTCACGAACAAAATCAAGTATACCGTCCAGAGCAATGTCACTATTGTCTTGGTCGCTGCGGCCCTTGTATTCGAGCTCGCCGTTTTTCAAGCCGCGGTCGCCAATAACAATGCGGTGGGGAATACCCATGAGTTCCATGTCGGCAAATTTTACCCCGGGACGTTCGCTGCGATCATCTAACAAAACTTCGTAACCCAGAGACGTTAGCTGCTGGTAGAGTTCGTTGGCGCAATCGCTGACCGCCTGTGATTTGTGCATATTCAGCGGAACCAGAGCAATTTGAAACGGCGCAATCGCGTCGGGCCATACAATACCGCGCTCGTCGTTGTTTTGCTCTATCGCTGCCGCCACCACACGGGTAATGCCAATACCGTAACAACCCATAGACATTAGCTGATCCCTGCCACTTTCGTTTAGCACGGTGGCTTTAAGGGATTCAGAATATTTTGTGCCGAGTTGGAAGATATGACCTACTTCAATGCCGCGCTTAATTTGCAGCAGTCCCTGGCCGTCGGGACTGGGGTCGCCTTCGACAACATTGCGCAGATCTTCGACCCGGCTAAATTCACAGTCTCGAAACCAGTTTGCACCTGTTAGGTGAAAGTTATTCTCATTGGCGCCACAGACAAAGTCAGATAATAGCGCGGCACTGCGATCTACAATGACGTCGATCGGCAGTGCAACCGGCCCGATAGAACCTATAGTACAAGTCAGGATTTCTTGGATTTGTTGCTCTGTTGCCATCGTTAGGGGGCTGGCTATACCGGATAATTTCTCGGCCTTTAGCTCGTTGAGTTGGTGATCCCCGCGCAATACCAGTGCCACCAGACTGGGTTTTTGTTCATCGTCGCTGGCCTCACCCTGCACGATTAGCGTCTTTATTAGCTGGCTTTCGCTGATCTTTAGCGCGGCGCTAACCTCTTCGATTGAATGTAGACCGGGGGTGGCAACTTTTTCCAGCGCCGTTGTTGCCTGCGCTCTTTCACCGGCAGCGGGAAGTGCCTCGGCCAGTTCAACATTGGCGGCATAGTCACTACTATCGCTAAAGGCTATGTCGTCTTCGCCGGATTCCGCTAGTACGTGAAACTCGTGTGAGGCGCTGCCGCCGATCGAACCCGTATCGGCCGCCACTGGGCGGAAATTCAGCTTCAACCGGCTGAATATCATATTGTAGGCGGTGTGCATCTCAGCATAAGTTTGTTCCAGTGATGCCATGTCCTGATGAAAGGAATAGGCGTCTTTCATAATGAACTCACGAGAGCGCATTACACCGAAACGGGGTCTTATCTCGTCGCGAAACTTGGTCTGCACTTGATAAAAGGTAATTGGCAGCTGCTTGTAGCTGTTAACTTCGTTGCGAACGAGGTCGGTTATAACTTCTTCGTGGGTGGGGCCTAGGCAAAAGCTGTTGTCGTGGCGATCAGTGATGCGAAGTAGTTCTGGACCATATTGCTGCCAGCGGCCTGATTCTAACCACAGGCTTTGTGGCTGCACTACTGGCATTAACACCTCCTGTGCACCTACTTTGTTCATTTCCTCCCTAACAATAGCCTCAACTTTACGCAATACTCTGACCCCAAGAGGCAGCCAGGTATAGAGCCCCGAGGACAATTTACGAATCATTCCGGAGCGCAGCATCAGTTGATGGCTGACAACAACGGCATCATTGGGGGTTTCTTTTTGTGTAGCGATGAGAAATTGACTTGCGCGCATTGTGTATTCAGACTCTAAGGCTAGTGGGTGGGTGTGCGTGGACAGGCGATCATTTTACGATCGATAGGCTGCCGGGCACAACATAATTAATACACTATGTTGTGACTCAGTACTGCAAATCGATTGATCTGGGTTATTACCGCGCTTGAGAGTGCCTTTTATCCTTTGTAAGTGGCTTTGCAAGATCTATTGCGGCTTGCCTTCAATCTAGCTTGAGAGAATACAGTAGAGGACGTTATGTTTGCATTAGATTCGCAGTTAGCTAGCGACAGTATAGTAGTTGGCGATCTGCCACTCAGTCGAGTGCTGTTGATGAATGATAAAAATTACCCTTGGATTATATTGGTTCCGCGCATTGAACAGGCGGTAGAAATATTCCAGTTAAGCGCAGTTCAGCAAGGTGAGTTGGGCAGGGAATCGGCGCTAATAGCCGAGACTATGTACCGGCATTTTTCCGCTGACAAAATGAATGTGGCGGCGCTGGGAAATGTCGTCGCGCAATTGCATATACATCACATAGCGCGGTTTAAAACTGACCGCTGCTGGCCTAGGCCGGTTTGGGGTGCCAGTACGGCAATGCCTTACAGTAGCGCAGAAAGCGCAATTATGCTCGACAGCCTGCGGGTGTTATTGATGCCGTTGGGGCTGCATTTATAGCGTATTATTCACCCGCACCATTCTGTGAGCATGCGCTGCGTCCCATTTTTGAAGGGTAGTGGGCATACTGGTGCAGTAGTCAGTCGAAATTTTGAGCGAGTATTGCTCAGCTCAAGGGGCCACGGACTGTACAGGTAGCGTGGATTGCCCCAGTCATCGCCGATGAACGCTGAGCTTAATTGTTTGTTGCGGTGCACGTAGTTGTGGTCTGCTAGTATTTTGGGAAAAACTGCGTCAGGTCGCAGTTCTAGGCTTATATAGGGGTAATAACGTTTTTTTTTCCCTTTATTGGTAAATTCGGACAAGAAAACCTTGTATTGCGGTATTTTCTGAACTATAAAGCTCGCAGGTGCTATATATATAGAGTCAATTGCCTATAGTGGTTGCAATAAATTTATAGATGTAGAGCCTGAGAGAAACAGGAATTTGAGCGAAAGTAACGTTAATTACATAGGGCAATCAACCATGGCGACTACAAAGAAAGCTGCACCAAAAAAGAAAGCTGCTGCAAAAAAAGCACCTGCTAAAAAAGTTGTTGCAAAAAAAGCGGTGGCAAAAAAAGCGCCAGCTAAAAAAGCGGTAGTGGCGAAAAAAGCACCCGCCAAAAAAGTAGTGGCAAAAAAAGCAGCACCAAAAAAAGCGGCGCCGAAAAAAGTAGCGGCTAAGAAAGCACCGGCCAAAAAAGTCGCGGCGGCACCAAAGAAGAAGGCCACTGCAATAAAAGAGAAAATGACAAAAACACAAATATTTACAGATATTGCCGACGCGGTAGATTTGAGTCGCAAGCAAGTAGCTGCAGTATTTGATGAGCTGGAGTCGCTGGTAGGTCGCAGTATTTGTAAGCGCGGTCTTGGTGAATTTACGGTGCCAGGCCTGATGAAGGTAACCACTGTCAAGAAGCCTGCGAAAAAAGCGCGTAAAGGTGTTAACCCCTTTACCGGCGAAGAGCAGATGTTCAAGGCTAAGCCTGCGAGCATAGCAGTTAAAGTTCGCCCATTGAAGAAGTTGAAAGAGTTCGCCGCTTCCTAGTACGCGCCGCTTAGTACGCACGGTTGATGCCGGTCGGGGTTTGCCCCGGCTGGTGCCCGTAGCGCAGCCTCGAAAAGACCTCACACCTCAGAATACCGCTTCTCCCCCTCTTTTGTTCTTCCTCAGTACCCGTTGAACTTAGGTACGGCTAAACCGACAATTCACCAGCTTACAGGCACAATTCCCCCGTGGGCGCGGAATTAGACAGCTAAATCCCTCTTTTTTACTCAACGGGCAGGAATATTGGTTGCCGGCACTCACGTAACCGCCTAAATTGGGGTATAATGCCCGGCTTTTTTAGGCGGTCAAACCATGCTGGGGTTCGTAGCGACCATAGCAGGGCTAGTATTGCTATCAGACATCGAATTCAGTGGAGTCGCTATGCCAATCTATGAATACCAATGCCAGGACTGTGATCACCGACTGGAGGCGCTACAGAAATTAAGTGATGCTCCGCTGCAAAGCTGTCCCGAGTGCGAGCAGCCCCGTTTGAAGAAGTTGATCTCCGCTGCCGGCTTTCGGCTAAAAGGTGGTGGTTGGTACGAAACTGACTTTAAGACCGGTAACAAGAAAAATCTGGCAGGGTCCAGTGATTCGAGCTCGAAATCATCGTCGAGCACAGACGGCGCCAGCTCCGCCGGCAAATAAGTGGCTAATTTGACATCGCTCAACGGGGCAGGTCAATTGCAAGGTATCGCCAGCTCAACCTAACAATCAGATTTAAACGACAGGAATAAATAGCAATGCGCAGTCATTATTGTGGCCAAATCACCTCAGCTGACATCGATCAGGACGTTACACTATACGGTTGGGTCGACCGCCGTAGGGATCACGGCGGCGTGATTTTCCTGGATTTGCGCGATCGCAACGGTATTGTTCAAGTTGTATTTGACCCCGATACTGAGGAGCACTTTGCCCGCGCCGACCGGGTGCGCAGCGAGTATGTATTGCAGGTAAAGGGACGTGTTCGCGCCAGAGCCAGTGCCACGATCAACCCCAATATGAAAACCGGCGAAATCGAGGTGTTGGGTAAACAGTTGGAAATTCTCAACAGTGCCGCCACGCCCCCATTTCAATTGGATGAGCACATTGAAGTGGGTGAGGATGTTCGCCTAAAATACCGGTATATCGATTTGCGCCGCCCGGAAATGCTGGAGCGGCTCAAGTTGCGCTCTCGTATTACCTCGTCGATTCGCCGCTTCCTCGACGGCAACGATTTTCTTGATATCGAAACACCGATCTTAACCAAAGCGACACCGGAAGGAGCCAGAGATTACTTGGTGCCTTCAAGAACTCACGCGGGCAAATTTTTTGCCCTGCCGCAATCACCGCAGTTGTTCAAGCAACTACTAATGGTTTCTGGTATGGATCGTTATTATCAGATTGCCAAATGCTTTCGCGATGAGGATCTGCGGGCCGATCGGCAACCAGAATTTACTCAGATTGATATCGAGTGTTCCTTTATGAACGACCAGCAAATCATGGCTATTACCGAGCAGATGATTCGCGAATTGTTTCGAGAAGTGTTGGCTGTGGATCTAGGCGATTTCCCTCGCATGCCCTACGCTGAGGCCATGGATCGTTTTGGCAGCGACAAGCCCGACCTGCGTATTCCAATGGAGTTGGTCGACATTGACGATCTCATGCAGCAAGTTGACTTCAAAGTATTCAATGGTCCGGCCAACGACCCCAAGGGGCGTGTTGTAGCATTAAAGGTGCCTGGTGGTGCCCAGTTGAGTCGCAAGCAAATTGATGAGTACACCAAATTTGTTGGTATATACGGCGCTAAGGGGCTGGCCTGGATCAAGATTAACGATATTGCAGCGGGCATCGAGGGGCTTCAGTCACCGATACTGAAATTTATGCCCGATGAAATCGTATTGGAAATGATGAGCCGGTTAGCGGTTGTCGACGGCGATATCGTATTTTTTGGTGCCGACAAAACCTCAATCGTCAATGAGGCGCTGGGCGCATTGCGGGTCAAGGTGGGAGAAGATCTAGGGCTGGTCGGGTCTGAGTGGGCGCCGTTGTGGGTGGTTGACTTTCCTATGTTTGAAGAAAACAGTGAGGGCAACTTAACCTCTATCCATCACCCCTTTACCGCGCCAGCCTGCTCTGCTGAGGCCCTGGCCGAGGACCCCGCTGGGGCCCTATCAATAGCTTATGACATGGTGTTAAACGGCACCGAATTAGGTGGCGGCTCACTGCGTATTCATCAAGCAGATATGCAGCAGGCAGTGTTCAAAGTGCTAGGTATTGGGGAAGAAGAGGCCCAGGAGAAGTTTGGCTTCCTGCTCGACGCGCTGAAATTTGGTGCGCCCCCACACGGCGGGCTGGCTTTTGGTTTGGATCGCCTGGTGATGTTGATGACCGGTGCCAAGTCAATCCGCGACGTCATTGCCTTTCCAAAAACCCAGAGTGCGGCCTGTGTGATGACAGAGGCCCCGGGTTTTGCCGACAACAAGCAGTTGCGAGAACTGAATATACGATTGGCTCGTAAGGCTGGAGAAGACGAAGCCTGAATAATTGGCGCTAATCAGTAGGCTCAAGGTAATATAAGCTTGGGCGCCGGCTCCTTAGTGTCGGTCTGAATCGGAGGGAGCGCCATGGCAGGGCACAGTAAGTGGGCCAATATCAAACACCGCAAGGCCGCTCAAGATGCCAAGCGCGGTAAAATATTTACCAAACTTATTCGCGAGATTGTGGTGGCAGCCAAGAGCGGCGGCCCCAATCCCGAGGACAACCCCTCCCTGCGCACGGTTGTCGACAAGGCGCTGGCTGCCAATATGAGACGCGATACAGTCGACAAGGCGATCGCCCGGGGCGCCGGCACCAATGAAGAGGATAACTACGAGGCGGTGAGCTATGAAGGTTACGGCGTCGGCGGCATTGCCGTATTGGTGCAGTGTTTGACCGACAATCGCAACCGTACAGTGGCTCAGGTGCGTCACGCCTTTAGTAAGCGCGGTGGCAATCTGGGCACCGACGGTTCGGTGGCCTATTTGTTTAAGCGGGTGGGGCAGTTCATTTTTGCCGAGGGTGATGAAGAGCTGTTGCTGGAGGCGGCCCTAGAGGCCGGCGCCGAGGATGTGCTGGCCAATGAGGATGGCTCACTCGAGGTGATCACCCGTTTCGAAGACTTTCTCACCGTTAAAGACGCGTTGTTGGTGTCGGGCTTTAGTCCCGAGCACGCTGAGCTAACCATGTTGGCAGAAACCTCTGTGGTATTGGACCTGGCCGCTGCTGAGAAGTTGATCGGACTGGTCGACATGCTAGAAGACCTGGACGACATTCAAAATGTATATACCAATGCCGATATTTCAGGGCAGGTGTTGGCCCAGTTGCAAGGCAGCTAACAAGCATATCAGTCGCTGTGATCATTGCTGGAAGGGTTCATATTAGCTGTCTGGCGGCAGTCCTTTATGGTGCTGTTAAGCCCTGGTTTGCTCGCTGCTTTACCGTCTAGCTCTCGAAGATTTCACTATTTCTATTGCGGCAGCTGCTTAGTTACAAGGCAGGGTATTTACTTAATGCCGATTTAAAAAGCCTTGCCGCGTTACTGAGCGCGATGCTGTTTGCTCGGCTGTCTGCGGGGCTCAACTACTGAATAAAAACACAGTGAAATACCCTGGTGCTATTGTGGTTGCGCGGCCTTCCTGCCAAAATGCCGGCTCTATTATTACTGAGTACGGCTGCTATGGCCCTCATTTTGGGAATTGATCCCGGTTCGCGCAAAACCGGTTTTGGTATTATTAATGTGCAAGGCAATCGGCACGATTATATTACCAGTGGCGTGATCAGGCTGCCCTCTGCTGAGTCCTTGCCAGAACGTTTAAAAGTGATCTTTGATTGTGTTAGCGAGCTGATTGATACACATAGCCCCCAGCAAGCTGCCGTTGAGCAAGTGTTTATGGCCAAAAACCCCAGTTCGGCACTCAAGCTAGGGCAGGCCCGGGGCGCAGCTATCGTCGCCTGCGTTAATAAAGAGTTGGAGGTGGCGGAATACTCGGCGCTGCAAATCAAACAGGCGGTGGTCGGCACCGGGGCGGCAAAAAAAGAACAGGTGCAACATATGGTCAAAACTTTATTGAAGCTACCGGCAATGCCACAAGAGGACGCGGCCGACGCGCTTGCCGCGGCCATTTGTCACGCCCACACTCGCGCCAGTCTGATCAATCTGGTCGGCGTTACAGGTGTGCGCAGAGGGCGTTTAAGTTAATGATTGGACGAATTAGCGGTATTTTGTTAGTCAAACAAGCCCCGGAAATACTGGTCGAGGTCGGCGGTGTTGGCTACGAGTTGCAAGTGCCGATGAGCACGGTTTACCAACTGCCGGAGCTCGGTCAGGCCGTTTCTCTGCACACCCACTTTGTGGTCCGTGAGGATGCGCAGTTATTGTATGGTTTTGCTCTACTCAGCGAGCGAAGGCTGTTTCGCACCTTGATTAAAGTTAACGGAGTTGGCCCGAAACTGGCGCTGACTATTTTATCCGGTATCGACGGCGACGAATTTGTGCGCTGTGTGCGGGACGGCGACACCGCTACTCTGGTACGGTTGCCCGGAGTCGGTAAAAAGACTGCTGAACGGCTACTGGTTGAGATGAAAGATCGGCTCAAAGATTGGCATGTCGATGCCCCTGCGGTAGCTAGTAGCTCTAATGATAGTGCTGCCGAGGCGGAGAGTGCACTGGTAGCGCTGGGTTATAAGCCGGCGGATGCCAGTAAGTCTATCGCTGCGGTACGTGGCGAAGCAGACAGCAGTGAGCAGCTTATTCGTCTAGCGCTGAAAAATATGGTGAACAAATGACGGCTGCTTTAATCGGAAATATTACCGCTTTTATGGTGATTGATAGGCCTGCGAGTAGCGTCAATGATTGAAACAGATCGCCTGATAAGCGCCGGTGAAGCGCCCCGGGAAGAGCCGCAGGATCGGGCTATTCGCCCCAAAACACTGGTCGACTATGTTGGCCAGCCGGCGGTGCGTGAACAGATGGATATTTTTATTCGCGCAGCGAGCTCCCGCGGCGAACCGTTGGATCACACGCTTATCTTCGGCCCCCCCGGGCTGGGTAAAACAACTCTGGCTAACATTTTGGCCAATGAAATGGGGGTGTCACTGAAAACCACCTCTGGCCCAGTGTTGGAAAAAGCCGGTGATCTCGCTGCATTGATGACGAATTTGGAGCCCGGTGATGTTTTGTTTATTGATGAAATTCATCGGCTGAGCCCCAATGTTGAAGAGATTTTGTATCCGGCGATGGAAGATTACCAGCTGGATATAATGATCGGCGAGGGGCCTGCGGCGCGCTCGATAAAGTTGGAATTACCGCCTTTCACCTTAGTGGGAGCCACGACTCGAGCGGGGCTATTAACCTCACCACTGCGGGACCGATTTGGTATTGTACAGCGCCTCGAGTTTTACAACACCGAAGATCTCACCCATATCGTCACCCGCTCCGCCACGATTCTTGGGCTCGAGATCGAGCCCAAGGGAGCCCTGGAGATTGCCCGCCGCTCCCGGGGCACACCGCGCATTGCCAATCGGCTGCTGCGTAGGGTGCGAGATTATGCCGAGGTGAAAGGCGACGGTAGCGTGTCTGCTCAAACCGCCGATCGGGCACTGGATATGCTCAATGTCGACCAGCAGGGCTTCGACCACCTGGATCGCCGGTTGCTGACGGCACTGCTGGAAATATTTGACGGCGGCCCTGTGGGGGTAGACAGTCTGGCGGCGGCGATCAGTGAAGAGCGCGGTACTATAGAAGACG
>Ga0105355_10000099_pt1 | contig 69485 bp, 63 predicted proteins | sample GOMGulsemesocosm_2_FD_83508 | JGI IMG/M metagenome (GOLD analysis project Ga0105355, IMG submission 83508) | Methane-oxidizing microbial communities from mesocosms in the Gulf of Mexico - GOM9C Gulf of Mexico | ecosystem: Environmental > Aquatic > Marine > Cold seeps | place: Gulf of Mexico...
CGTTTAATATCTATTGGTCAGAAAGTCAAAGATGTTAGTGAAATTGATGGGCAATATATGGGGCTACTAAAATTTACTCCTGTTGCTTGGAGCAAGGTCAAAATGTATTTAGCAGGGTTATCTACAAATGAAGTTGATGCGTTAGATATGACTAGCCTATTGGCAGCTTTGATTGTAAATGGAATTAACATCGGAGTAGAAGCGATTAACGGCGGTTGGGTTGAGGTTGATAACCCCTGTGATATTGCTCTGTATGAAAGAAAAATACGTTCAAATGAATGGCATCATGACTGGCGCACTTGATAACATATTACGTTTGCTACGGCCTCTTGCTAGAATAATTGCAAAATTTACGTTTATAAAGCCTCAATGACAACGGCAATTACATAATCCTGTTGCTCTTTCGTAATGTATGGGAATAAAGGCAGCGAGATGCTTTGGTCTGAAACCGCATTGGTATTGGTATAGTCAGTGGTTTTAAAACCCAATCGCTGATAATAAGGTTGCGAGGTTATATTCATGTAGTGTAGCTGCACCCAGATGTCACAAGATCTTAATTTGTTAAATAGGTGTTTTCTAATTTGTGCTGGAACTTGAATGACAAAAAGGTGATGACCTGAGCTTTGCGTTTCAAGATCTGTTTGATTGCCTAGCCATTGACATACTCCGCCTAACTGCTTTTTATAATAACTGACAGCGCTCTTTTGTGATGAAATAAAAGAGTCGAGCTTTGATAGTTGGGACAAGCCTAGTGCTGCATGAATATCGCTCATGCGATAATTAAAACCAAGTGTTTGTTGTTCGTAGTACCACTGACCTTGTGGGTAGTTAACAAACTCACTACTGTCTTTGGTTATTCCGTGATTTGATAGCAGCCGCATCTGTTGGGCTAGCTCTTTACTGTTAGTTAACGCCATGCCACCCTCACCACTTGTGATGTTCTTTACTGCATGAAAGCTAAATACGGTGATATCACTGTATGAACAACCGCCAATAGGAGAGTTGTCATAAGTGCCACCTAATGCGTGACTGGCATCTTCGATAATTTTAAAGTGATAGGTTTGGGCTAATTTATTGAGTGCAACCATGTCACAAGATAAGCCGCACAGGTGAACAGGAATAATGACTTTTGGTAAGCGGTTTTCTTGTTTCGCTAAAGTAAGTTTTTCAGCGAGTTTAGCCATGTCCATATTGCCAGTGTTTAGCTCTACATCGACAAAATCAATGGTAGCTCCGCAATAAAGTGCGCAATTACTGCTAGCGACAAAACTAAGGGGCGTTGTCCATACTTTATCATTTTTTGACACGCCAAGTGCAAGGCAAGCAATGTGAAGGGCAGAGGTAGCAGAATTAACTGCAACAGCATATTTTGTTTGACAATATCCACTAACCGCCTTTTCAAGTTGGGTGACTACAGGCCCCTGAGTTAAGTAGTCTGATCGCAACACATCAGTAACTGCCTTGATATCATCTTCGTCAATATTTTGTTTAGAATAGGGGAGCATTAACTTACGTTTTCATTTAGTTCAATGAGCTGCTTAATTGAAAGGAACTTACTATTGTTTGATGAATTGTATTCAAAATTAGGGGCTACTAACAGCCCTTTTTCGCCAAGAGCATTTTCATTGAATTTGTTCGTCCGCCCTGTAAAGGTAATAGAAGGTGCGATGACATAGTGATCTGGAAATTCATAGGTATGATAAGCATCGTCAATTGGGCACATGATTTCATGCATTTTTTCGCCTGGGCGAATACCAATTATCTTGTGAGGTAATCCAGGTGCAATAGACGCTGCCAATTCGGTTATTTTAACCGAGGGAATTTTGGGTACAAACAACTCACCGCCGAGCATTCTCTCAAAACTGTCAAAGACAAAACTAATTGCTTGTTCTAAAGGTAACCAAAAACGCGTCATATCAGGATGGGTTATCGGCAGACTAGTTGCGCCATCTTTAATCAGTTTCTGAAAAAAAGGAACGACCGAGCCTCTCGAACCCACTACGTTGCCGTAACGTACTACCGAAAACTTCGTGTTATAGCCGCCAGCCATATTATTTGCTGCGACAAATAACTTATCTGAGGCGAGCTTGGTCGCACCATACAAATTAATAGGATTAGCTGCTTTGTCAGTTGATAGCGCAATGACTTTTTGCACGCTGGTATCTAGCGCAGCATTGATGACATTTTCAGCACCATTGATGTTGGTTTTGATGCATTCCATTGGGTTGTATTCTGCTGCAGGAACCTGTTTTAATGCCGCTGCATGAATTACATAATCAACGCCATGCATGGCTCGACGTAACCTCTCTGGATCCCGAACATCACCGATGAAATAGCGCATTCGGGAGTCGTCGAATTGCTGCTGCATCTCAAACTGTTTGAGTTCATCACGAGAAAATATAATAACTTTCTTTGGTGAATATTTTTCAAAAACCATTTTAGTGAAAGCTTTGCCGAAAGAGCCTGTGCCACCAGTGATTAAAATGGATTTATTATCAAACATGCATTCTCCTATATTATATAGCCACGTGACATACTTAGCACTGTTGAAATTATTATTTGAATGCTATTCGTTGCTAATAATAATATAACAATATTGTTGCTAAGTTTTTGTAATGCTAAGTAGAATAGCGCAATAGGCATAAAGTAGTAAACTAATTATTGATTTGTGTTGGCCACATTAGGTGCATTAGGCAAGCTTTTTAAATGATGGGCTTAAATTATAGTCGACAATATAGAGTGCATGCGCTCATCACTGTGTTTCCACAGGATTTAAAGACATTGTTAATGAATGAAAAAGAGTTACTAAATCGAGATTTTGATGAGCTATTTACACTGTGTCGATCAATAACAGAACCTAGATTGGAGACTTCGATTGACTATTTAAAACAATATATTCCTTTATTTATTGAAAAGTGGTTAGCGACTCACAGGTCTTTGATTGGACAGCACCGCTTTTACTCTCTATGACAACTCGTTGTTTCGACAGAGGGAAAATTGCTAAAGAAATAGCACTGGCTCAAGGCTGCTGAGCATTTGGTATAAGCAGCCTTAAAATCCATTTTTTAGAAGATCTGTTTTGACGGCACATATCCTATGGACTGAGCTGCGCCGTTCGATGCTTGGTAGCAGGGACACTGCCAAGTTCTTGGATACAATTGTCAGATATTAGCTGTCGCTTCTTGGTAAAGCCATCAAGTTTGGTCGTAGGCTTAATCCTAGGACTGCCTGAATATAGCTCATGCGATAATTAAATCCCAGACTCCAACAGGGTTAGCAATATTCATCGTCTACCCCTGCCATTCTTTTCTACTATGGCGACAAATAAGCATTGGTAGCCTTGGTATTTTTCTTTTGTTTGATCACTCGTTTTGCCATCTCGTTTTTGAGCGCATTTGCCTCAACTAATAATTGCTGATCAAGGCTTGCAATTTCACTGAGCTGAGTCGGGTAGTGAGCTAATTGATCTTTTGCATAGCTGGAAAATAGCGCCGCTAATAATCGCTCACGTTGTTTAGATTGTTCGATGATGATGGCCAACTTTTCATCGTCGGCGTCAGCTGTGGAATAAGCGTTAAAACCTTCAAGTAATACCTGAGATAGCTCGATGGCTTGCTTTATTATTTGGACCAGGTTTTTCGACATTTTATCAATTCCAGATCGAGTTACCCACTAAAATTCACTTTGTCCTGCTCGTCCGTCGGGATCTGTCCCCACGCGCTACGCAGTGGAAGTAATATTTGCAATGCTTCGTCGAGTTCTTTTTCGGTATTGTTGAGATTGGCTTGAAACAATAGATGAATGGCATATTCATACAATGAGGCTAAATTGTCAGATATTTCGCCGCCTTGTTTAAAGTCCAATGAACCTTCTAAGACGCCAATTAAGGTGATGGCTTGGTTGAGCAGTTTATTGCGCTGCTCGATGTTGCCCTGAGCGATGGCACCTTTGGCGGCGGCTATGTTGCCTAGGATCTGTTTAAACAGTTCTAGTACGAGTTGGTAGGGGCTCTCTTCGGCTTTGCTACTAATACTCGTTTGGCGGTATTTTTTAATTGATAGGCGAGTCATATAAAGCTCCAAAAGATAAACTAATCATTAATAATAAATACTTATGTTCATTACAGCAAACACTTGATGTCGAAACTGGCCAAAAAAAGACCGCTTGGGTGATCAAATCGCTACAAGCATCAAACCGTAGGCTATAGTGTCTACTATACGCTCAATGTCGGGGTGATTGTAACAACTATTTAGATGCACTTATCATGCCATTGAAGTCAATTAGCGCGATGTAAGTGCTTAAAATAACTAACGCCAGCTTTAACGCCAATATATTGACTATTGCTAAGTTTTTATAATAACAGGTAAAATAGTGATTATTAAGAAAATGCTAGTTCTTTGACTATTTTGTTGGTTGATTCCACGGAACTGGAATTATTTATTTAAAGGTAATTTTTTAAGATGCAACGTTCAGACTCTATTTTAATTTGTAGTTCTAATAGCCCAGACTTAGACAGGCTAGTCACAGTGTTAGAATTTATTGGTGAGTCGGTAGCCACTTTTAGTGATTTAAGTGCGCTGGTCGATGCGCTAGCTACTAATGAAATGACTTATCGCAGCGTTATCGTCGCAGATGATGTCGTCGGATTCGATGTGCAGTTTATTAGCCAGTATGCTAAGCAGCCGTTTTTAACCTACGGCACCAGCCTTAACCAAGACATTTATGCGATTGCCAATTATATTGGCTCCATTGAGGTGCCTTTTAATTACGCGCAATTGACCCAAGAAATTCATAATTCTCAAGATTTTGTAAACAAGCGGCCAGGTCAGGGCTCAATTGCTGGCTCTTCGTCGATGCTGTTTCGTAGTTTAGTGGGGCGCAGTGCCAACATTCAAGACGTACGGGTATTGATTGAACAAGTGGCCTCAACCGATGCCAATGTGTTGGTGTTAGGTGAATCGGGTACAGGTAAGGAAGTGGTTGCACGTAATGTGCATTACTATTCTAAACGTCGTGAAGGGCCGTTTATTCCGGTTAACTGTGGCGCTATTCCACCTGAATTGCTTGAAAGTGAGCTGTTTGGTCATGAAAAAGGTGCCTTTACTGGTGCGTTTACCGCGCGTAAAGGACGCTTTGAACTAGCTGAAGCCGGCACGTTATTCCTCGATGAGATTGGTGATATGCCACAACCAATGCAGGTTAAGTTGCTACGTGTGTTGCAAGAACGCACATTTGAGCGAGTCGGCGGCAACAAGACCATCGTCTGTGATGTACGAATTGTGGCGGCGACTCATCAGCAGTTGGAAGAGCGGATTAAGGATGGCAAGTTTCGTGAAGATTTGTACTATCGCTTAAACGTTTTTCCGATTGAAATGCCAGCACTGCGCGAGCGTAAAGGTGATATTCCGTTGTTATTGCAAGAGTTAATAACCCGGATGCAGTCAGCCTATAGCAGTAGTATTCGCTTTACGCAGCGCTGCATGGAATCATTAATGCTCCATGACTGGCTAGGCAATGTACGAGAGTTGAGTAACTTAGTGGAGCGCCTAACTATTCTCTTCCCTAATAGCCTGATTGATGTCAATGATTTACCGATTAAGTATCGTCACCTTGATGTGCCAGAATTTCAACCTGATTATCCCGAAGAGCTGCAAGAGCAAGATGCTTTCGCAGCGATCTTTAGTGGCGAAGAAGAGATCGAAGTGCCCGAGCGCAATTTGATGACTGAGCTGCCGGCGGAGGGGGTTAATCTTAAAGAGATGCTGTCGGAATTAGAGATTGATTTAATTGGTCAGGCCCTAGAGCAGCAAGATTACGTTGTTTCACGTGCCGCCGAAGTATTAGGTATGCGCCGCACCACGTTAGTGGAGAAGATGAGAAAATACGGGATGTCCAAAGACGGTTAAGTCTTTTTCTCTTATGTTAAACATAGAAAACCTGCGAAAGCAGGTTTTTTTATAGCTAAAACAAGGTGTTATTTTTGGCACGTTAAGTGCATTACTCGTTGGTAATCGTGTTAGACAAAATATTGACGAGGTGCCCATGGCCCAACAACGTGCTGCTGTAGAATCGACTGATAGTAAGGTGTCAAAGAATCGCCTTGCTCATCTCGTTGACATTCTGCCATCTGGTGTAATTATTCTCGATGGTAATGGTGTCGTAGAAGAAGCCAATCGCCTAGCGACGAGTTTGTTCGGCCATAACATTGTCGGCAAACGCTGGTCCGCGGTGATTAACCATGCCTTTGAGCCTCGTGCCGATGATGGTCATGAGGTATCGCTAAAAGATGGACGTCGACTTAAAATTGCAACCTCATCGCTTGCCCCGGAAGCAGGTCAACTTATCTTATTAACCGATCTAACTGAAACGCGGCAATTGCAAAAGAACATGGCGCACATGCAGCGTCTATCGGCCTTGGGCAAGATGGTTGCCTCATTGGCTCATCAGGTGCGCACCCCCTTGTCAGCCGCGATGCTTTATGCGGCGAACCTCAAGAGTAATGCAATGCCAGAAGCCTCCAAAGAGCGCTTTCATGACAAGTTAATGGCACGTTTAAAGGATTTAGAGGGGCAGGTAAACGACATGTTGATGTTTGCCCGTAGTGATAACGGTCAATTGGCCACCGAGTTATCGCTACAAGAAATATTGAGTGAAGTTAAGGCGTCAAGTGAAACGATGCTGATGCAACATCAGGCAAAGTTACTGGTGACCTTACCCGATCCTGATTTGCTTATTTTAGGTAATCGTAGCGCGCTAAGTGGTGCTATTACCAATTTGATCCAAAATGCCATTCAAGCCAAGCCCTCAGGGTTGCTGATGCATTTGGTCGCCAGACGTTTCGGTGACAATGAGGTTGAAATATCATTGGTCGATAATGGACCAGGTATTAGTATAACGTTGCAAAAGAAGATATTTGAACCATTTTACACCACCAAAAGTCAAGGGACTGGCTTGGGCTTAGCGGTGGTGCAGTCGGTGGCTAAATCACATAACGGTAAGTTGAGCCTCGTCTCACAGATGGGCAAGGGCTCTAATTTTTCAATTATTTTACCGCTACAGCGGGAAGCTGCATTGGTGATGAAACATGCGATGGGGGCTCATTGATGAGCAATTATCAACAACATTTTAACGAATCATTAGCGGCGTGGTTATTAGGAGATTTAACTCATGGAAAATAATAAAATATTGGTTGTTGAAGATGACGCCGGTCTGCGAGAAGCGCTGGTCGATACCTTAATACTCGGTGGCTATGAGTGTGTTGAGTGTGAAAGTGGCGAAGAGGCGCTGTTAACCCTAAAAACCACTAAGGTGGCATTGGTGGTATCAGATGTGCAAATGGGCGGCATGTCCGGCTTGGCGTTGTTGCGCAGTATTAAAGTTAAACAGCCTGATTTACCGATGTTGCTAATGACAGCCTATGCCACCATTGACGATGCAGTGAGCGCAATGCGTGAAGGCGCGTCGGATTACATGGCCAAGCCATTTGCCCCCGAGGTGCTACTTAACCTAGTTAGTCGTTATATGCCGGTGCCGGTGATTACGGGATCCGATCCTGTGGTTGGCGATGAAAAGTCGCGCAAGTTGCTGGCGTTAGCAAAAAAAGTGGCACAAAGTGACGCGTCGGTGATGATTAATGGACCGTCAGGCTCGGGTAAAGAAGTACTCAGTCAATATATTCATAAACATTCGAGTCGCTGCGATAAACCATTTGTGGCGATAAACTGTGCGGCTATTCCTGAGAATATGCTTGAATCAACCCTGTTTGGTTATGAGAAGGGTGCCTTCACCGGTGCATTGCAAGCCTGTCCTGGTAAGTTTGAACAGGCACAGGGTGGTACTATTTTACTCGATGAAATTACCGAAATGGACATTAGCCTGCAGGCCAAACTATTACGGGTATTGCAAGAAAAGGAAGTGGAGCGCTTAGGCTCGCGTAAAACGATTAAGCTTGATGTGCGTGTATTGGCTACCTCAAATCGAGACTTACGTCAGGCTGTTGCCAATAAAACGTTCCGCGAAGATTTGTATTATCGTCTTAATGTATTTCCACTCAACTGGATGCCTCTAAGAGAACGCCCAGGTGATATTCTACCTTTGTGCGAGCACTTATTAGCCCGTCATGTTAAGCAAGGGCAGTTAGTGCCGAATTTGTCGGTGGATGCTAAATTGATGTTACAGCGTCACGATTGGCCCGGTAACGTGCGTGAACTCGATAATGTAATGCAGCGATCATTGATCTTATGCAGTGGTCAGGAGATAACTGCACAGGATATTATTATTGAACATTTACTCGACGCGGCACAGCCCCAGCTCAATCCCATTGACTCAGCGCAGCCAATGACGGCAGAAGCAGCAACGCTTGGTGGTGATATGTTAGGTAATGAGTTAAAGCAACAAGAAAACCAAATCATCATCGATACGTTAGCCGCGTGTAATGGCTCACGCAAAGCGGTGGCCGAAAAGTTGGGCATTAGCCCACGCACGCTACGTTACAAATTAGCTAAGATCCGTGACATGGGTGTGCAATTACCGATCTAGTCTCTTTTGATAGATTCAAAAAGCCTGCCAAGGAGACTTGGCAGGCTTTTTGCTTTGTATTAAATAATTAGGACGTTTTTACCTCATTCGTCAATTTTATGTCAAAGGATAATAAAGATGAATATTAACGCAAGCTCAATGTTTAACGACATGCAAAGCATGATTAGTAAAACGCAAATGAACACACCTAGCTTAGAAGGTGTGCGCAGTAGTCAAGTTAATGGCAGTGACTTCTCGTCGATGCTCAAGAGTGCAGTAGATAACGTCAACCAAATACAAATGCATTCCAAAGATTTACAGACCGCCGTTGAGATGGGCGATCGCAGCGTTAGCATTTCAGATGCGATGATCGCATCGCAAAAATCGAGTGTGGCTTTTTCTGCGACCGTAGAAGTACGTAATAAATTTGTTGAAGCCTATAAAGAAATTATGAATATGCCTGTTTAATTAGCGCCAAGCATGTAAAGTAGTTTAATAATATGACATTATAGCGGGCGCCAAACTAGTCGCTTTGAACTAGCAAGGGGGCCAACAACAATAATGATGAAAAAGGGTACACAGTGGCACAAGCAAGTGATTCGACAGAGATGATGGTAGGCGCCGATGCAAATGCAATTGCAACGGGGGCCTCTTCAGACGATAGCGAACAAAAATCTGGGGTTTTTGAATCCTTAGGTGGCGGTGAAACCTTGCGTCAGGTGATGATGATTATTGCACTTGCTGCCTGTCTAGTCATTGCGGTGATGGTCGTATATTGGGCTCAAGAGCCAGAATATCGTCCATTGGGTAAGATGAATACTGATGAATTTGTACAGACCTTAGATTTTCTTGATCAAAATAAAGACTTTGAATATAAAATAGAAGGCAATAATATCCTAATTGCCGAAGATTCTTATCAGGCCGTCAGGTTAGCGCTAAAACGCGCAGGTATGTCAACCGCACCATCTAATGGTGATGATATATTAATGCAGGACATGGGTTTTGGCGTTTCTCAGCGATTAGAGCGTGAACGTTTAAAGCATAGCCGTGAACGTCAATTGGCCTCAGCCATCGCAGAATTACAAAATGTCGCCCGCGCTAAAGTGTTGCTGGCCATTCCTAAAGAAAATGTGTTCTCACGACGTGAGAAAAAACCGAGTGCGACCGTAGTAGTTACCCTAAATCGTGGTCGGCAACTAGGCCAAGAAGAAATCGATGCCATTGTTGATATTGTGTCATCGGCGGTATCAGACTTAACCCCGGGTCGTGTTTCTATTGCCGATCAAAATGGTCGTGCCCTTAAGTCTGGCAACGAAGATCCTGCCAGTATCCGTAACCGCAAAGAATTTGAGCAAGAAAAGAAACAAGAGTCGGACTACTTAGCCAAAATAGATTCAATTTTAATCCCGGTAGTCGGCATTGGTAATTACACCGCGCAGGTCGATGTCACCATGGACTTTACTTCAGTCGAAGAAACCCAGCAAAGCTATAATTCAGATTTACCGTCTGTGCGCAGTGAGAAAACGTTTGAGAATAATAACATCGGTAATATCGTTAGCGGCGTGGTTGGCGCATTATCGAACCAACCACCGATGGAGTCTGATATACCGGCACAGATAGATCCTGACAAAGTAGGTCAATCAACTAGCACAAAAAACGGCCGGTTCCAAAAGGAGTCGACCCGAAATTACGAGCTCGATACCACCATTAGCCATATTCGTCAGCAAGTGGGCATGATTAAACGCCTTAGTGTATCGGTCGCACTTGATCACACTGTAGCGCCTGGTGCCGATGGTGGCGAGCCGGTTAGCAGCCCGCGAGTGCAAGCTGAATTAGACAATATCCGGCGTTTACTTCAAGGCAGTATTGGTTATAACAGCGCGCGTGGCGATGTCTTAGAAGTGGTTACTTTACCATTTCATAAGGAGTCTTTCGATGAGATTGCCGAGCAGCCAATGTGGGAGCAGGCTTGGTTTTCGCGTTTAGTGAAGATGGCGCTAGGGGCGCTAGTGATTATCGCGATTATCATCTTCCTAGTCCGCCCGATGCTAAATCGTTTGATTTACCCTGACCAAGAAGATGAACTTGATGCTGTTAATGAAGACGAGCTTGCCGACTTTGACGATCAGTTTGCCGCTGACACGGTGGATATGTTGGCCGCCTCCGACAATGAATACTCTTATGCCGATGATGGGTCGATAAAGATACCAGATCTACATAAAGATGATGATTTATTGCGCGCAGTACGAGCGCTAGTTTCTAACGAACCGGACCTTGCGGTCCAGGTAGTTAAAAACTGGTTAGCACACGACAACCCTTAAATAACGGTTTTTACCATGGCTGAAGCAGAGCAAATAGAAGATAAAGAAAAAGACGAGTTTGATGTCACCACATTGACTGGGCTTGAGCGGACCGCGTTATTGTTGCTCAGTCTTAAAGAAAGTGATGCAGCAAGTATCTTAAAATCCTTGGAGCCTAAAGAAGTACAATATGTGGGTCAAGCGATGGCAAGGTTGAGTGACTTTACGCCCGCTAAGGTACAAGCTGTGTTGCGGTTATTTCTCGATGATATCCAAGACTTGTCAGCGATAGGACTCAACTCAGAAGACTTTATCAGAAAGGCATTGATTGAAGCGCTAGGAGAAGATAAGGCATCGAACATTATCGATCAAATCATTCTCGGTGGCAGCGCTAAGGGTCTTGAGTCACTTAAATGGATGGACGCACGTCAGGTGGCTAACATTATCATTAGTGAGCACCCACAGATTCAAACCATCGTATTATCTTATCTTGATCCTGAACAATCGGCAGAAATCATGTCGCAGTTCCCAGAAAAAATCCGTTTAGATCTGATGATGCGTATCGCTAATCTCGAAGAAGTGCAGCCAGCAGCATTGCAAGAACTTAATGATATCATGGAGAAACAATTTGCCGGACAGGCTGGTGCACAAGCGGCGAAAATGGGCGGCTTGAAATCTGCTGCTAATATCATGAACTATCTTGATAATAGCGTAGAGGGCCAGTTAATGGACTCTATTCGTGATACCGATGAAGAAATGGCGCAGAAACTCCAAGATCTAATGTTTGTGTTTGAAAACCTTATCGATGTTGATGATCGAGGTGTTCAGGCGATATTGCGCGATGTGCAAACTGATGACTTAATGAAAGCGCTTAAAGGTGCCGACGAAGCCCTTAAAGATAAATTCCTTAATAACATGTCTAAACGTGCTGCCGAGATGTTGGTGGACGATCTTGAAGCCATGGGCCCAATCCGAGTTAGTGAAGTGGAAGTCGCGCAAAAAGAAATACTGGCAGTGGCAACACGCTTAGCCGATTCTGGTGAGATTATGCTCGGCGGCGGCGGTGGCGATGAGTTCTTATAGCCTAAGATAAAATAACAAGCATTTAGCAAGAAGACAAAAAAGGTAAATTGGATGGCCATTGACGGAACGTATAAACCGACCGAGCAAGAGTTAGAACTATTACAACGCTGGTACGCTCCGGATGTGGCAAAAAAAGTGGATCAACAGCGAACCAATGCCTTTGGCATGAGCGTCGCGCAGCTCCAGAAAAATAAAGAAAAACGCATAGTTAGTCAAAGTGAAGTGGCGGTTGAAGACGTTGAACATTCGCCTGCACCACTCTCTGCCACACAGCTCCACGAAATTACCGAGCAGGCTCAAGAGCAGGGCTTTGAACAAGGGCTTGCGAAGGGCAAAGAGAAAGGTCTCGCTCAGGGGTATGAAGAAGGCTACAGTCAGGGGATTGAACAAGGAATCACAACGGGTACAGAACAGGGATTAGCGCAGGCTCAGACGCTAGTCGATCAGAAACTGGCCTTATTAGAATCGCTGTTGAGTCAACTATCAGCGCCACTGGCACAGCAACATGAGCAGATTGAGCTGGCACTGGTTAATTTATCCTTAACCTTGGCCAAGAAAGTTATTCACACCGAGATCAGTCAAAATATTGAACCACTCCATCATGCCATCGGCCAAGGTATTAATCTATTAGGTAAAGGCAGCCCGATCAATGTGGCCCTTAACCCGATTGATTTTGAGCAGATAAGTGTGATGTGGGATCAGCAGGCGCGTGACCAACATCAACTTAGTTTTACCCCCCAGCCGTCGATTAATCAGGGCGACTGCTTGGTTGAATCGAGTGCGAGTTCGGTGTCGTTTGATTTAGCCAGCCGTAGTGCCCAGGTATTTGACGATCTTTTGGGCCAGGAGCGTCCACAAACGTTGCGATCTAGCGATGATCAATTGGCGCAAACAGCTCAACCTGTTGAGCTAGATGCCAATAATGCCCCTAATCCTAGCGATGAAGAAAATTAAGATGAAATCGCCAGATTGGTCCAAGCAAATCGATGCTTACACGAAACAAGTCAATCAGTTTCAACCGGTCATGTCAGGCAAACTCAAGCGCGTTGTTGGACTAACGATGGAAGCAGTCGGTTGCCGAGCGCCGGTGGGTAGCCAATGCAAAGTTGAGACATTAAGCGGTAATATTACCGCCGAAGTTGTTGGTTTTAGTGATGATATATTATACCTAATGCCCAGCGAAGAAATTCATGGTGTATTGCCTGGCGCGCGAGTAGAACCTATTACCAAGCAAAAAGGCTTACCGGTCGGTTTAGATTTGCTCGGCCGTGTCATCGATGGCATCGGTAACCCACTCGATTCTTTAGGTCCAATTAAAACAAAGCATCATATCAGCGTCAAAGCGAAACCGATTAACCCGCTCGCTAGGCGGCCGATTGAGCAGCCTCTGGATGTTGGGATCCGGGCGATAAATACCTTACTAACGGTGGGTAAAGGTCAACGTATGGGTTTGTTTGCGGGCTCAGGTGTCGGTAAGAGTGTATTACTTGGCATGATGACCCGTGGCACTGCTGCCGATGTGATTGTCGTTGGGCTGGTTGGTGAGCGTGGCCGCGAAGTGAAAGAGTTTATTGAAGAAATATTAGGTGAGCACGGGCGTAAGCGTTCTGTCGTGGTGGCTGCACCAGCCGATACATCGCCACTGATGCGTCTTAAAGCCTGTGAAACATCGGTAGCAATCGCCGAATATTTTCGTGACCAAGGCATGGAAGTGCTGCTGCTTATGGATTCATTAACCCGTTTTGCCCAAGCGCAGCGCGAAATAGCACTCGCTATTGGTGAGCCGCCAGCAACCAAGGGTTATCCGCCATCGGTATTTGCTAAGTTACCTCAATTGGTCGAGCGAGCAGGTAATGGCAGTGACGGTCAGGGCTCGATCACCGCATTTTATACGGTACTTACCGAAGGCGATGACTTACAAGATCCCATAGCCGATGCCTCGCGTGCGATCCTCGATGGTCACATCGTATTATCGAGAAAATTAGCCGAGTCTGGTCACTACCCAGCCATCGATATCGAAGCATCTATCTCACGTGTAATGCCGATGGTCGTTAGTGAGCAGCATATGAACTATGCACGAATCGTTAAACAAAACTATTCGCTATACCAACAGAACAAAGATCTCATTTCAATTGGTGCCTATGTCGCCGGTGCCGACCCCAAGGTCGACAAGGCTATTCAGTTTTATCCGGTGATCGAGGCTTTCTGCCAACAAACCATGAAAGAGTCTCATCCATATGATGAATCGCTGGTCTCATTGTCCCAACTTGGCGAGGCGTTGCAATAATGGCCGACATTAAGCAACTTCAAATTGTCAAAAATATGGCGCAGCAGAAAGAGCAAGCGGCGCTGCGTCAGTTTAGTAGCGCGCAACAACAGCTGGCTAATATGAAAATGCAACTGCAATCGTTAAGCGAGTATAAATCGGATTATTTGCGACAAATGCAACCGGATGCTAGCGTCGCAGTGAGTGCCAACAAATTGATTTTATTACAAAACTTCTTAGCCAAGATCGATCAATCGATAGGGCAGCAACGGGATGTCATCGCTCGCGCATCTTTAGCGGTAGACGCACGCCGACAGGAATGGCTCAAGGCTAAGCAATATGTTGAATCAATAGATTTTTTGATTAATAAGCAACTAACCAACGCACAGCTTATTGAGCAAAAACAGCAACAAAAATTATCCGATGAGTTTGCGATGATGTCCTTTCATCGAAAGCGCCACTCTAATCATTAAGCCAGCGGCGCTATTTTAGCGTTAATACGAAAACTCATTTATTTTCATCTTATGGCTCGATAATTGCTTTGATTATGGGTAGGTGCAATTTGTTGATGTCTTAGTCAATGGCCATACACCACATACTTTGGCGTTGTTAGGGCGTTAACGGTTTGCTAAAATCTTATCGGAGATACAAATGTTAGAGCAATTTACTTCTTTTACGTCATCTGCTGCACAAGGTGCGGCAAAATTTGCCGACGTCGGCAAAAGCGTAACTGATAACGCGCTCAATAAGGTGGCCTCGATGTTTAAAGGTGCGCAGGAAGCCGTTACAAAGGAAAAAAACGTCACTGAATTTGACGTTTTTCTCACTCAGATAATCGATCAAGAACAGCTTGTCGACCATGCTGAACGACTGACAGGCGCAGCAAGTGATGCCACACAAAAGGCAGATATCGTTAGTGCCGATGAATTGGTTGAGCTGATTATGCCGCTGCTCGAAGAGCTAGCAGCTGCTAGTGGGCAGATGGATAAGGCTGCCCAATTAAGCGCTAAACTCGGCCAGTTTTTTGACCAACTTGAACTGACCCCCGAGCAGCAACAAAGCATTAAACAAAATTTATTGTCGTTAGATCAAGTTAGCCAATCGTCTTCGCCTGAAGCGCCACTGGAAATCGATGCTCAAGCCCAAGAGATGCTCGCCGCTAAATCAGCAGAGCAGGGTGTTGCCAGTTCAGCGCTGGTCAATCAAGTTGACCAGCGCTTAACACCGGTGTCAACGAGCGACGAAACCTCTAAACAGAGCAACATAAGTGCCGAAATAGGCAGCCGACAGAGTCAGGGAGAATCTGCGATAAAGGCACTGGCCAGTACGGGATCCGATAAGGCCGCTAATACTCAGTCATCAGTTAAACGAACAAGCGATGACATCGCCACTGCGACGTCGTTAAATAGTGATAAAAATGCACAGCAATCGTTTGAGGAAATGCCAACCAAACAGGTAGTTTCAGCAAAAACAGAGTCGCTACCCAGAGAAACTCTCGAGCCAGCAATTAAGTTAACAGGCCAACAAACCCCCATCGCTGATACATCAACCCAACAGAGTGAGTTAGAAGATGTTGCTCCAGTGCCGCCAGTGCTCAGCGATCAACAACCGAACTCAACGACAAAATCGCGCTCTTCATTTGAACTCGCGATGCAGGATAAAGGAGCCGTTAGTAAGGCTGATTTGCAATCGACAGCTGCTAATAAAAGTAATGCTGAGAAGACTCTAACCCTGCAGGAGATAGTTACTGCCATTGAGCAGGCCGATCCCGCTGTTCCTGTTGACTTAGCGCAGCTCAAACGGGATCTTAAATTTAGCATTGAACAGCTCTCACCAGAACAACGACAACAGTTAAAGCAGCAAGTAGCCCAAGGTGACAAAATTCTCAATCAGGTAATGCCAGCAGCGCAGTTGTTGGACCAGATCGAGGGAGCGCAGCAAGTGACTGTCGTTGCCCATAGCGCGAGTAAAGAAGCTGCACTGGCGCCAGAACTTACTCGATACACCCAAAAAACAGAGTCCAAAGAGAGCTCTTCACAAACTGCTGATGTTGACAACGATGAGCAAATTCTCAACGCCGATGATGTTGCGTTGCAAGAGAAGAAAACAACGGCTATCCAGACCTTAGACTCGCTGCTCAAACAGTTTGAAGCGCCGTCAAAGCCGGTGCCAGCAAATCAGCTAGCGAGCAGTCCTAGTGAGACCAACAGCGCGCTTAATGCCCGATTAGATAGTCAAGAATCACCACTTGTTAGCAGTGGAGCGTCGACGGCGAGTGCCAAGACAATAGAGCAACAACTCGCGCAAAAAATGCCATTGCATGAACAGTTTGCCGCAAATGCACTTAAGGAGCGGGTTAAGGTGATGGTTAATGGCGGTCTTTCCCAGGCGGTTATTCAATTAGATCCTGAAGAATTAGGAGCCATGTCGATTCGTATTTCGATGCAACAGGACCAACTTAATGTCCAATTTCAGGTACAAAATCCTGCCGCTAAGGAAATGCTAGAACAAGCGATGGTCAAGCTTAAAGATATGCTGGAACAACAGGGTATCGCCCTCAATCAAAGTGATGTCGAGCAGCAGTCGCAAGGCGAGCAACAGCAAACCGGCGATGAGCAGCAACAGAGCGACCAACAGCAGTTTGCCAGTGAAGAATTACCGGTGACCTTGGTATTGAATAAACATTCAGCCAACGGCATCGATTATTATGCATAAAGCTCATTGCCCGTAGGATAACAATTGAATTTGTGTTAGCTTTAAGCAATTCGATAGTTGGTTGATAATAAAGGGAACTACAAGATGGCTGATGATAGCGCAGAAAACGAAGAGGGCGGTGGTGGCAGCAAGAAAATGCTGATAATTATCATCGCTGTTGTGGTGTTACTAGCCGGTGGTGGCGGTGCATTCTTCTTTTTGTCAGGCGGCGAAGAACCGGTCAATGAATCGGTGGCATTAGAGGATGAAGCGGCCAATGAAGAGGTTAGCGAGGAAGACGATGCGGATGTAGAGATTGGCGATGCCTTTTACGTTGGCATGCCTCGTCCGTTTGTGTTTAATGTCTCGGGTTATGGTCGTGATCGCTTAGTCCAAATCAAGGTACAACTACTTGTTCGTGGCGGCGATGATGATACGGCGGCGCGCAAACACATTCCGTTGATTGAAGATACATTGTTACAGGTATTTAGTGGCGCTAACGCCGAAAAACTATCGACATTTATCGGTAAACAAGCATTGCGTCAAGATGCGCTAGAAGCGGTTCAAAAAGCCATGGAGCCTATTGTGGGCAAACCATTGGTTGAAAAAGTGCTATTTATTGGCTTTGTGATGCAATAGTTAGTGCGACATTAATTGGGATAAGGTTAGGAATTTGTTGTGAACGATTTACTCAGTCAAGATGAAATTGATGCGCTGCTCCATGGTGTCGATGATGTTGAGGAAGATAGCGAAGACGCGGGCGATGAAAGCGCCGCGGAATATGACTTTTCTTCGCAAGACAGAATCGTTCGTGGGCGCATGCCTACTCTTGAGATGGTTAATGAACGTTTTGCCAGGCATCTGCGCATTAGTTTATTTAATTTAATGCGCCGTACTACAGAGGTGTCGATTAACGGCGTCCAGATGCTAAAATTCGGCGAATATATCCATACCTTGTTTGTTCCTACCTCACTAAATATGGTGCGCTTTCGCCCGCTAAAAGGCACGGCGCTTATTACCTTAGAGGCTCGATTAGTCTTTATCCTGGTGGATAACTTTTTTGGCGGCGACGGTCGCTATCCGGCGAAGATCGAAGGTCGCGAATTCACCCCAACCGAACGTCGTATCATTCAGTTACTGCTAAAAATTGTGTTTGAAGATTACATGGAAGCCTGGGCTCCGGTGATGGATGTCGAGTTTGAGTATCTTGATTCTGAAGTGAATCCGTCAATGGCTAACATTGTCAGTCCCACTGAGGTTATCGTGGTCTGCTCATTTCATATTGAACTCGATGGCGGCGGCGGTGATTTCCATATTGCTTTGCCTTATTCGATGCTTGAGCCGATTCGAGAGTTGCTCGATGCCGGTGTACAAAGTGATAAAGAGGATACCGATCAACGTTGGAGCGCGGCGCTTAAAGATGAAATAATGGATGTGGAAATCGGACTGGACGTTGGGTTATGCGACGTCGAGTTGTCGTTACGTCAAATCATGGAAATGCAAACAGGGGATATAATTCCCTTTGAAATGCCAGACGAATTGGTGATTAGAGCAGAAGGGCTCCCTTCGTTCCGTGGTAAGTTAGGTCAGACCAATGACAATTACGGGATCAAGGTCACGTCGATTATTAACCGACCTGAGTCGCAAAAGTCAGAGTTTCAATTACTTCAGCGTAAGATGTCTGAAGAGCAATAATAGAGAGAGTTAAACATGAGTGATATGGACGATTGGGCTGACGCCTTGGCCGAGCAAGCTGACTCGGAAGAACAAGACGCGCAGCAGGCTGAGCTTGAACAACTAGAAGATGACAGCGGCGCCAAAATTATTGATAGCGATAGCAACCTTGACGCGATTTTAGATATCCCTGTCACTATCTCAATGGAAGTAGGACGCTCTAACATCAGCATTCGTAACTTATTACAACTTAATCAAGGTTCGGTGATCGAACTTGACCGAGTGGCGGGTGAGTCGTTAGATGTTTTGGTTAATGGCACACTCATCGCACATGGTGAGGTTGTGGTGGTCAACGATAAATTTGGTATTCGATTAACAGATGTTATTAGTCAAACAGAACGTATTAAAAAGCTGCGTTAAGCTGGCGATGCCCGTATTGGTAACCTTGGTTGCAATGCCCAGCAACGCATCGGTTGTCACCGGTGCTAGTCCCGCAGGTTATCTAAATATGCTGATATCGCTAGTGGCGGTATTGGCATTGATATTTTTTTTAGCCTTTGTGGCCAAAAAACTAAAACTCGGTCCTGCAAATCAGCAAGGGGTCAAATTAGTCGCAAACCTAACGCTAGGAACCAAAGAGCGGGTGGTGGTGATTGAAGTTGAAAAACAACAATATTTATTGGGGGTTACCGCGCAACAGATCAACCTGTTGCAAAAGCTACCGCAAAATATCACTAAAACCCCCCTAACTAAATCAGTGACCAATCAGCCGTTTGATATTACTTCTTTGTTAAATAAAGGAAAAAAATGATCCGTTTATTAGCTTTTATCATCTTGTGTTGCCTGTCACCGACGCTATGGGCCGATACTGGATTGCCAGCGGTGACCGTAATACCTAACGACGATGGCAGTCAAAGTTACAGTATAACCCTGCAAGTTTTGGCGTTAATGACCGCGCTAAGCTTTATTCCAGCGGTCATGATCATGATGACTTCGTTTACACGTATCGTGATTGTGCTGTCTATTTTAAGACAGGCAATGGGCTTGCAACAGTCACCATCTAATCAAGTTATCGTTGGTTTAGCACTCTTTTTGAGTCTGTTTATTATGTCCCCTGTGCTTGATAAGATTAATCAAACGGCGCTACAACCTTATGTTAATGAGCAGATAGATGCGCTGGGTGCATTAAATCTAGCGCAGATACCGATTCGAGATTTTATGCTCGCTCAAACCAGAGATAGTGATATTAAGGTATTTCTCGATATTGCCAATCGCAACGACGTGCAATCGGCCAGAGAAGCGCCGATGACGGTGCTGATCCCGGCGTTTATCACTAGCGAACTCAAAACGGCTTTTCAAATTGGTTTCATGTTGTTCATTCCCTTTTTGGTTATCGATTTGGTGGTGGCGAGTATTCTGATGGCCATGGGTATGATGATGTTGTCACCGATGATTGTCTCATTGCCTTTTAAACTGATGTTATTTGTCTTGGTGGATGGTTGGGCATTAGTGATGGGAACCCTTGCTACCAGCTTTGGTTTATGACGAAAATCTTTGGTACGCACGAATTTTGCCCCTTGAGTTGGCTGATTCGTCAATCACACGTTTATTGGAGTGAATAATGTCACCTGAAACTTTTGTCGATGTCTTTCGTGAGGCACTGTATGTCGTGATGACGTTGGTTGCCGTGATAGTAGTGCCGAGTTTGCTCATTGGTTTAGTGGTCGCTGTGTTTCAGGCGGCAACGTCGATCAATGAGCAAACCTTGAGTTTTTTACCACGTCTTATGGTGACGCTGTTAACCCTCATTGTCGGCGCGCATTGGATCACCCAAAAATTAATGGATTTTACCATTAATATGATCAAAGAGATCCCGATGGTTGTTGGCTAATGGAGCTCTATGAAAGCGAAATAATGCGCTGGGTTGCTGGATATTTTTGGCCGTTCTGCCGCATCTCAGGCATGTTCATGGTGATGGTGGGAATTGGTAGCCGCAACCTATCCACCCGAATTCGACTATTATATGCTATCGCCGTTACTGTGGCCGTAGCCCCGACCTTAACAAATTTACCGGCAGTCGATTTATTTTCGGTGTCGAGCTTTATTATTAGCGTGCAACAAACATTGATCGGCATTGCCATCGGCTTTATTTCACTGCTGGTGATGCAGTCATTTGTGGTGGCAGGGCAGGTGATTGGTATGCAAACGAGTTTAGGTTTTGCCTCGATGATCGATCCCGCTTCTGGTCAAAATGTGCCGGTAGTTGGCCAGTTTTTCTTGCTGTTGGCGACGCTGATGTTTTTTGCCGTCGATGGCCATCTAGCGATGATTAAGATGTTGATGTTAAGTTTTGATACGCTACCAATTGGTACGTCGGGCCTGACACAATTAACCTACGAAAAAATAGCTGATTGGGGGGTGTGGATGTTTACTGCAGCCCTTGCTATGTCGATCTCTGCCATGGTCGCGTTACTCGTGATAAACTTCTCATTTGGTATCCTGACCCGCGCCGCGCCGCAGCTCAACATCTTCGCCATTGGTTTTCCTGTGACCATGCTCGCGGGATTATTGGTGTTGTGGTTAACATTAGATACCGTGATGTCACACTTTGACGCGCAATGGGCGCGCGGTATCGAAATGATGTGTGAAATTATCAATACGCGGTGTCAATTTTGAGAAGCAATACAGGTTCTCTCATTAGCCACTACGCTTCATTGATGGAGAGCGACGATGGCTGAAGGCTCCGGGCAGGAAAAAACAGAAGAAGCAACACCACGAAAAATCCAACAGTCGCGTGATAAAGGCCAAGTCCCACGCTCGAAAGATTTTGCCACCGCAGCCGTACTAATCGCTTCAGCCGTATCGATGTATATTTTTGGCAATAGCCTGGCCAGTGCGCTTTTTTATGTGATGAAGAAGCAATTTACCCTCAAGCGTGACCAAGTTTATGATACTAGCCAGTTTGGCTTAATGTGGGCAGAAGTGATGTCGATGCTTGTGGCACCAATGGCTGGTTTTGTCGTGACCTTGTTCATCGCGGGTTTCATTGGCAGCACAGCCCTCGGTGGTATCACCTTTAGCGCCGATGCTGCTAGCCCAAAGGCGTCCAAGATGAGCCCGGCGAAAGGGTTAAAGCGGATGTTCGGCACCCAAGCCGTGGTCGAGTTAGTTAAGTCGTTGGCCAAATTTGGCGTCATAGCGAGCTTAGCCTGGGCGTTATTAACTCATTATTTCCCCCGTATCTTGCAGCTAAGTCACACCGCTTTTCCGCTTAATGTGCTGGGCGCATTAGATATCTTATTGTGGATATTCATTTTGTTGTGTTGTTCATTATTGCTGATTGCGGCCGTTGACGCGCCTTATCAGATATATAAGCACAAGAAAGAACTCAAAATGACCCTGCAAGAGGTTAAAGACGAGTATAAAAATACCGAAGGTAAACCGGAAGTTAAGGGGCGTCAACGTCAATTGCAACGGGAAGTATCACAACGACGCATGATGCAAGATGTACCTGATGCCGATGTCATTGTAACCAACCCAACCCATTTTTCAGTCGCCTTAAAATATGATACCGACGGCTTGCGAGCGCCTGTTGTCGTGGCTAAAGGTAGCGACCATATGGCCTTTCGCATTCGAGAGGTTGGGCGCGAGCATAATGTGTCGATCGTCGCGAGCCCTGCATTAGCCCGCGCCATTTATCATACCACAGAGATTGATGAACAAATTCCCAATGGTCTATTTGGCGCCGTCGCGCAGGTGCTTGCCTATGTTTATCAGTTAGATCAATTCCAGAAACGTAAAGGGCGCCGCCCGGTGAAGTTGCCGAATGAATTTGATATCCCCGACGAGCTAAAGCACTAATATTGTCATTTCTCGTCAGCATAAAACCGCCTAATAGTTCATCACTTAGCTTACCCACCAAAACGCGGGGCTTTGACGCTGTATCCGCTATGTTATTGTTGCGATGAAGCTTTCGTCACTGATGTGAGGTTAGCAAGTGTGTCAATTTATTGGCAGACTTGTTTTAAGCCGTCAGATCTATCTAATCTCTTGTTATTGAAGTGTAATTGACGTTAGAATTAGAATGGTATTTACGTTTATCGATTGTTCCTTTTGGCCTGCGCTTTGCATTGCTAACCCGTGGCGTAAACAATAACGCCATTAGAAACTTGTCGACGTGACGGCAACAGTGGCTAAATAATCATTTAACATTCTCCAGCCAAAGACAAAGGTGCCTCTCTCTTTATGGATAACAAAGCAAAAATCTGGCAAATCGTGCAAGAAAATAAAGGCGCGGTTAAGCTCATCATAACGCCGTTGTTTGTCTTGGCAGCGTTGGCCATGATTGTATTGCCTATCCCAACACTTCTGCTCGATACGCTTTTTGCCTTCAATATCTCTTTGTCGTTGGTGGTGCTGTTGGTGGCTATTTATGCGCTGCGCCCATTGGATTTTGCCTCATTTCCTAGTGTGTTATTGATCGCAACGCTATTGCGCTTAGCACTTAATGTTGCCTCAACCCGTTTAGTACTCCTCGAAGGCCATGAGGGTGGCGACGCAGCGGGTAAAGTGATCGAAGCCTTTGGCTCGGTGGTTATAGGTGGTAACTACGCCGTTGGTTTGGTGGTGTTTTTGATTCTGGTGATCATTAACTTCGCGGTGGTAACAAAAGGTGCAGGGCGTATATCAGAGGTGAGCGCACGCTTCACCCTAGATGCAATGCCGGGTAAACAAATGGCCATCGATGCCGATCTCAATGCGGGTATCATCGATCAAGATCAAGCGCGCGATCGCCGTGCTGAAGTGACTAAAGAAGCTGATTTCTACGGCTCGATGGATGGTGCCTCTAAATTTGTTAAAGGAGACGCGATTGCCGGTATCTTAATTCTAGTGATTAATATCCTCGGTGGTTTTGTTATTGGCATGGTGCAACACGGCCTGTCTTTTAGCGAAGCGATTGAGATATATACCCTGCTGACCATCGGTGATGGTCTCGTGGCGCAAATTCCTTCTTTATTACTCTCTATCGCCGCTGCACTGATGGTGACTCGCCAAAATGAATCAGAAGAAATGGGCACCATTGTTTATAAGCAAATGCTTGGCGATCCTAAGGCGTTGTTTGTTTCCGGTGGTCTACTCTTTGTGATGGGTATTGTGCCAGGTATGCCCCATGTTGCTTTTTTATCGATGGCCATTTTGTCGCTAGGCATCGGTTACTACCTGTACCGAGAGAAAAATAAAGAGTCATCTGAGTTAGTCAATGTGCCCGGCGGCGGTGGAACGGGTAATGCAACGTCAACCGGCACCGAACCGGTAAAAGAACTGGGCTGGGATGATGTAAATCAAGTTGATGTGATCGGTTTGGAAGTAGGATACAGGCTCATTCCATTAGTCGATGTCGGCCAAAATGGCGAGTTGTTGTCGCGCATCAAAGGGGTGCGTAAGAAACTCTCCCAAGAATATGGTTTTTTGGTGCCGGCGGTGCATATTCGAGATAATTTGGATCTTAACGCCAATAGTTACCGTATTTCATTGATGGGGGTCACGATAGGTGAGGCTGAGATTAGGCACGACTGTGAGTTAGCGATTAATCCCGGGCAGGTATTTGGTGCGATTGACGGTACCCCGACGACGGATCCTGCCTTTGGTTTAGAGGCGGTTTGGATAACACCTGAACAACGGGAACATGCACAGACCTTGGGTTATACGGTCGTTGACCCTGCGACTGTGGTCGCAACACATATCAGTCAATTACTCAGTAATAACGCTTCACAATTATTAGGTCATGAAGAAGTGCAAAATTTACTGGATATATTAACCCGTCAATATCCTAAGTTGGTCGAAGGTTTAGTGCCAGATATGCTGTCGTTAGGGGTTGTGGTTAAGGTGATGCAAAATCTGCTGCATGAAGGTGTACCGATTAGAGATTTGCGTACCATCATTCAAACCCTGGTCGAATATGGCACCAAGAGTCAAGATCCAGACGTTTTAACCGCTGCAGTTCGCATCGCGCTAAAACGACTAATTATTCAAGAAATCAATGGGATAGAGTCAGAATTGGCCGTGATAACCTTAGCCCCAGATTTGGAACAAATGTTGCATCAATCAATGCAAACGAGTGGCGGTGATGCGGCCGGAATGGAACCAGGACTTGCCGAAAGATTGCAAAGTTCGTTGGCCACGGCCACCGAACAACTTGAGTTAGAGGGAATGCCTGCTATCTTATTGACGTCAGGTGTATTAAGATCAACTTTATCACGTTTTGTTAAGAATACTATTCCTGGACTTAAGGTATTGTCTTACCAAGAAATACCCGACGATAAACAGATTAAAATTGTTAGTTCAGTTGGACAATAAACGAGGACCTACTGTTGAAAATTAAACGCTTTTTCGCCAAAGATATTCGCTCGGCGCTTGATGAAATTAAGATTTCATTGGGTCCTGACGCAATAATAATGTCTAATAAAAGCGTAGATGGTGGAGTCGAGATTGTTGCGGCTATCGATGAAGACAATAATGCGGTGCTTCAAAAACCAGCAGTGAGTGCTGTCAACACCAAAGCACAACCTCAGATTCAATCTGTGCCTCCCGCGGCGTCAAATCAAACACCATTGGCTACCCCCCGCGAGATTAAGGATGACCAAGTCTCATTGTCAGGCTTTCAGCAGCGTCTGATTCAGCAACAGGCACAATATCAGGCAGTAGAACCGCCCGTCACGACAAAGGTGCCGTTGTCGGCGCGGCCAAGTCAGCGGGTGGCGCCTGGGCCCAGCGATGAAAATAGCCAGATGCCACCATGGGTTAACAGCGTTGAAAGTAACTCCTATGCCGATATTACGGGGGTCGAGCGTCGCACAGGTGCGACGACAACGGCGCAAGATCCGCTTAATGTGATGGCTGGCGCGCAAGCTAACTCTGATAGCCAGGCTATTGAGCAGTTACGTCAAGAGATGGCGGCGATGCGCCAATTGTTGCAGCACCAGGTTAGTGGTTTGATGGAGCAGGAAGTTCATCGTAGCGATCCAATTAAGTCTATTTTACTTAAGGGCTTACACAATGTTGGCTTTAGTCCAGAGGTGAGTGAGCAGCTGGTGTTAAATGTTAATCCCCAGCTCAGTCTTGAACAAGCCGTAAGCGCAGTCGCTAACACCATGTCACGTCGTGTATTAACCACCAATGATGATATTTTAGCCCACGGCGGCGTTGTGGCATTGCTGGGGCCAACAGGCGTTGGTAAGACGACTACTGTGGCTAAGTTAGCCGCTCGCAGCGCGATGAAATATGGCAGTGACCAAATAGCAATGATCACTACCGATTGCTATCGTATCGGTGCGTACGAGCAATTAAACACCTATGGTAAAATATTAGGTTGCCCAGTAAAAGTCGCGCGCGATGCACAACAATTAGCCGATGCGATTTATCAATGCCGCGATAAACGGTTAGTATTAATTGATACGGCTGGCATGGGCCAGCGCGATGTGCGTTTGAGTGAGCAATTAGCCACACTTGTTAACTCAAGCCATGTTAATATAAGAAGTTATTTGGTTCTACCGGCGACAGCTCAACGTAAAGTGCTAGAAGAGGCTGTGGTTCAGTTTAGAAAGATGCCATTAGTTGGTTGCATTATTACCAAGATGGATGAAGCGATTGGTGCGGGTGACGTATTGAGTGTTGCGATCGCCCATTCATTACCTTTGGCCTATCTTACTAATGGTCAACGTGTGCCGGAAGATATCGGCGCTGCAGACCCAAAAAGTTTAATTAATAGTGTGATAGAGCAACTTGGGCAAGCAGAGAACTGCATGTTTGATGGCCCAAATACATCACAATTTTCAAGTTTTAATGGATAGGAATTATACGTGGATCAAGCAAGCGGTTTAAGAAGAATGACGCAACCAAAGATGATTAAAGTGATTGCTGTTACCGGTGGTAAAGGTGGCGTGGGTAAGACCAATGTATCCCTTAATCTTGCTGCGAATCTCGCTCAACAAGGTAAGCGTACGCTGGTATTAGATGCCGATCTCGGCTTGGCGAATGTCGACGTTATGTTGGGTTTACGAGTACAAAAAAATCTATCGCATGTATTGTCGGGCGAATGTGAGCTCGACGATATTATTGTGCATGGTCCATTAGGCATCAGTATCATCCCTGCCACGTCCGGTTCGCAATCGATGGTGGAATTAGACCCCGCGCAACATGCTGGACTCATCCGTGCATTTAGTGAAATGCGTTTCGATTTTGACGTGCTTATTGTCGATACAGCGGCCGGTATCTCGGACATGGTGTTAAGCTTTGCTCGCGCGTCACAGGATGTGATTGCAGTGGTCTGTGATGAACCCGCGTCAATTACCGATGCCTATGCGCTAATTAAACTGCTATCACGCGAACACGGCGTATTCCGGATTAAAGTTGTCGCCAACATGGTGCGCAACTTGCGTGAGGGCCAAGAACTATTTGCTAAGTTGACGCGAGTGACCGATCGTTTTCTTGATGTGGCGCTAGAGCTATGCGGCACCATACCATTTGATGATAATGTTAGGCGCGCGGTGCGTAAGCAAAAATTGATCACCGAACTGTTTCCTCAATCTCCGGCATCGTTAGCCTATAAGTCATTGGCTAATAAAGTAGCGAGTTGGCCGGTACCTAGCCAACCCGGCGGGCATCTTGAGTTCTTTATTGAACAGCTAGTCGACAGTCGCAGTACAAACCGAGAGGGCCATGGTGAGTAAAGCGTCGGTTTATCTTGCTGTAAACAGGCAAAATGACCAGCTAGTCGAACGACATGCAGGTTTGGTAAAGAAAATTGCTTATCATCTTAAGGCTCGTTTGGCCGATACTGTGTTGGTCGATGATTTAATTCAATCTGGCATGATCGGATTGCTTGAGGCTGCCAAAAATTTTGATGGTGGTAAAGGGGCCAGTTTTGAGACCTTTGCTGGGATTAGAATTAGAGGGGCGATGCTCGATGAAATACGCCGTGGAGACTGGGTTCCACGCTCGGTCCATCGAAATTCTAGAGCGATAAATAAGGCGATAGAAGACGTCGAAAAATTGCATGGTCGTGATGCGAAAGAACATGAAATTGCTGAAAATCTTGGAATAAGCCTAGACGAATATGCTCAAATGCTTAATGATATAGTTTCAGGTAAGATTATTGGTATCGAAGAACTGGGAGTTGAACAAGATTCCATTGTGTTTGAGGGACAATCGCATGAAGATGAATCGTTCCAATCGACACAGTCGTCACACTTTCAACAGTCCCTTAGTGATGCGATAAAAAAATTACCGGAAAAAGAAGCGTTAGCATTGTCACTATATTATGATGAAGAATTAAACCTAAAGGAGATAGGTCAGATTTTGAACGTAAGTGAGTCTAGGGTGAGTCAAATCCATTCGAAGGCGATGATTCGACTTAAAGGATACTTAAATAATTGGAACTGAATGCAACAGGATTTGCTAATTTATAATTGGAGAATGTTTTGGATAAAAATATGAAAATTCTTGTGGTTGATGATTTTTCAACGATGAGACGGATAATAAAGAACTTACTGCGCGATTTAGGACTAACTAATACGCAGGAAGCTGATGACGGTGCAACGGCATTGCCGATGCTTAAAGAGGGTGATTTTGATTTTGTGGTGACCGATTGGAATATGCCGGGCATGCAAGGTATCGATTTACTTAAGCATATCCGTGCTGACGACAAGTTGAAGCATCTGCCAGTACTCATGGTAACTGCTGAGGCTAAGCGTGAGCAAATTATTGCGGCTGCACAAGCCGGAGTGAATGGCTATATCGTTAAACCGTTTACCGCTGGCACTTTGAAAGAGAAATTGGATAAAATCTTTCAACGTATAGAATCTTAAATTTAATAGACAGGTATATATATGACTGATAATGAGAATGCTTATATCTCGTTAGAACAGGCAAAAAACCTTGTTGAAGTACTTGAACAAGGGAATGTCGCAAGTGCAAATAAAATACTCGAGCAAGCTAGCCAACAGATGCAAAAGGATATATTTGACAGCGTTGGCAAGTTGACGAGAGGATTACATGATTCAATTGCGAACGTTAGCATTGATGAGCAATTTGCATCGCTGGTTTCAACGAGTCTTCCTGACGCTAAAGAACGGCTTAATTACGTGGTCGAAATGACCGCCACCGCAGCGAACAAAACCATGGATGCGGTGGACGAATGTCTTCCTCTGGCGCAAAAGCACCAAACCACGGTGACCGAAATTCTCCCCTCTTGGGAACGACTTAAGGATTGTAAAATTAAAGTCGGTGAATTTAGGATGCTGCGGGAACGTCTCGATAGTTATTTTTCCGAGTCGGTGAGCGATGCACAAATGCTCAATACTAAGCTCAACGAAATAGTGTTAGCGCAAGACTATCAAGACTTGACCGGTCAGGTGCTACAAAAAGTCACGTTGTTGGTGCGCGATGTTGAAGAGAACTTAATAACCTTGCTAAAGTTATTTGGCAAATATGATGAAAACGTAGAAATCAAAAAGATCGACAACTGTGTAGAAACCGACGGCCCCGTCGTACCAAAGGCCAAACAACACGATGTCGTCGACGGACAAGACGATGTTGATGATCTACTTTCAAGTTTAGGCTTTTAAAAGGACTGCTCACTATGTCGTTTGATGTTGATGAAGATATACTCCAAGACTTCTTAATTGAAGCGGGTGAAATTCTAGAGTTGCTACAGGAACAATTGGTAGAACTTGAGAATAATCCTGAAGACTCCGATTTACTCAATGCCATCTTCCGAGGCTTTCACACCATTAAAGGTGGTGCGGGTTTCATGTCACTAAAAGAATTAGTTGACGTGTGTCATGGCGCTGAAAATATTTTTGACTTGTTAAGAACCGGCCAACGTACGGTCACCGCCGAATTGATGGATGTGATTCTCGAAGGGCTCGATTCGATTAACGACATGTTCACCTTAGTAAAGGCGCGCGAACCATTAGCGCCAGCTGAGCCTCGTTTACTTGCAGAGCTTGAAAAGCTGAGTGTGCCAGAAGGACAGGAACCTGCGCCAGTTGCGCAAGCCCAGCCTGAGGTTATCAGTGATGAACCGCCGATAACCGACGATGAATTTGAATCATTGCTCGATGATCTTAGCGGTGCTAGCGGTGCTAACAGTGCACCAGCTGCGAGCGCTAGTGATGATATCTCTGATGATGAATTTGAGGCATTACTCGATGAGCTCCATAACAAGAAAGACGCTAAGCCTGAAGTTAAGGCGACGCCCACTAGCAATAGCGACGCGATTAGTGATGATGAATTTGAAGCATTTTTAGATCAACTGCACGAGGATAAAAATAAACCTTCTTCGGTCGAGCAAGCTGTTTCTAAAGTAAGCCCAGAATCTAAGAAGCCTTCTGATGACATCGATGATGCAGAATTTGAAGCATTGCTCGATGAAATAAACGCGGCGAAAAAACTCGATACACAAGCCGACCCTAAACCTGTGGTTAAGAAATCAGCGCCAGCGCCAGCGGCTAAACCGCCATCTGCGCCTGTGGCACAAAAAGCACCTGCTGCGAAGGCGCCAGCGCCTAAGAAGTCCAACAGCAGTGCTGCTCAAACGGAAAGTACCGTAAGGGTAGATACAGCAAGGCTCGATGACATCATGAATATGGTGGGAGAGCTTGTATTGGTGCGTAATCGACTAGTCAGCCTTGGGTTAACTAGCGGCGATGAAGATCTTACCAAGGCTGTTGCTAATCTTGATAACGTCACCGCAGACCTACAAGGTTCGGTGATGAAAACGAGGATGCAGCCAATTAAAAAAGTCTTTGGTCGTTTCCCGCGCGTTGTTCGTGATATGGCCCGTACCCTCAAGAAAGAAATCACACTATCGATGGTTGGTGAAGAGACCGATTTAGATAAGAACCTGGTTGAGGCGTTAGCGGATCCGTTAGTGCATCTGGTACGTAATTCTGTCGACCATGGTATTGAAATGCCTGACGCGCGTGAAGCCAATGGCAAACCACGCAATGGCACCGTGGTGTTAAGTGCCTCGCAAGAAGGCGATCATATACTATTATCGATCACCGATGACGGCGCTGGCATGGATGCGGCAAAACTCAAGTCTATTGCGATTGAGCGCGGTGTGCTCGATGAAGAAACCGCAACGCGGATGTCAGATGAAGATGCTTATGATCTCATTTTCGCGCCTGGTTTTTCCACCAAAACCGAGATATCTGATATTTCTGGTCGCGGTGTCGGTATGGACGTGGTTAAGACGAAAATTAGCCAATTAAACGGTACAGTTAAGATTAAGTCTGAATTGGGCGTCGGCACAACCTTAAGTATTACGGTGCCGTTAACATTGGCAATTATGCCGACCTTGATGGTGCAATTGGGTAATCAAGTATTTGCCTTGCCGCTCGCGGCGGTTAATGAAATATTTAATCTTGATTTAAGCAAAACTAATATTGTCGATGGTCGTAAGACTGTGGTGGTACGTAATCGCGCGATTCCATTATTTTATCTCGATGAATGGTTAAGTCAGAATTACATTGGCGGTCAACAACGTGATGAAGGGCATGTGGTGGTCGTACAAATAGGTCAACAAGACGTTGGTTTTGTGGTCGATGGACTAATTGGTCAAGAAGAAGTTGTAATTAAACCTCTCGGGGCATTATTACACGGTACACCCGGAATTTCTGGGGCAACAATTACCAGCGATGGCAGCATTGCCTTGATCGTTGATATTGGCAGTTTGTTAAAACGTTACGCGTAATTGATAGATTGCACCAGTAGTCAAAGGTGCGATGAAAGACACGCCCCCTGCTCGCAGGGTACGTGGTATAGCTTGGAGGGCTAGTGTTAGATGAGCATTAAGGTATTAATTGTTGATGACTCGCAGTTTTTTAGACGACGCATAGGTGCTATTGTCGAAAAAGCAGAGGGATTAGAGGTTATTGACTATGCGTTTGACGGGCAACAAGGTGTTGATAAAACCCTTGCGTTACGCCCTGATGTAGTGATGATGGACATCGAAATGCCGATTAAAAACGGTATCGATGCGACTCGTGAGATCATGCTTAAATGTCCGACCCCAATATTGATGTTTTCTTCATTAACACATGAGGGAGCTAAGGCTACGCTCGATGCATTAGAAGCTGGCGCAGCGGATTTTTTACCTAAAAAATTCGAGGAAATCGCCGGTTCGAGCAATGTTGCAGCTGAGCTGATCACCGGACGAATTAATGCACTTGCAGCGCGCAAGCGGGTGCCTCGCCGGGTCAGTGCTAGTGCTGAACACAAACCTCGTGCTCAGGCAATCCCCCGTCCCCGTGCCGATTTTAGTTCGCCGTTTGCAGCGGCAAGTAATCCATCTCGGGCACGCACCAAGTCAGAGCCAAGTAATAGTCGGGAATTTAGGACATCGTCTGAGCCAGTTAATAAGGCCAGCGGTAAGCGCTATAGCTTGCTGGCGATAGCCTCATCAACCGGCGGACCGGTCGCACTGCAAGCAGTATTAACTAAATTGCCGGCTAACTTTCCTGTCCCCATTTTACTTATTCAACATATGCCTAGCGCCTTTACCAAAGCATTTGCAGAACGACTCAATCGTTTATGCCAGATTGGGGTCAAAGAAGCACAAAATGGCGATGTTATTAAGCCCGGACATGCCTATTTAGCGCCTGGCGGCATGCAGATGTTACTCGAACGTGGTAATCGCTTAAAGGTGACCGAGGGACCCGCTAATTTAAATTATAAACCCAGTGTCGATGTTACCTATGCCACTGTTGCAAAACATAGCGAAGGCAACACATTAGCGCTGGTGTTAACCGGCATGGGCTCTGATGGTTGCGATGGCGCAAAATTACTCGACGCTAAAGGCGCTACGATCTGGGCCCAAGACGAAGCAACATCGGTTGTTTATGGCATGCCACAGGCGGTCAGAAAAGCCGGTCTCACCGATAAAGTGTTAGCCATTGGTGATATTGGTGCGAGCTTAGTGAGAGAGATTGGTCATGGATAGGCTCAGTCTATTGGGCCTTATTCTTGCGCTGGTTTCGATTTTAGGTGGTCAGATGCTCGAAGGGGGCTCATTAGCTGCGCTCTACAATGGTCCTGCGCTGCTTATTGTGGTGGTTGGTACTTTTGCAGCGGTGATGATTCAAACACCGTGGCACCAATTTATTCGCAGTTTCAAGATGCTTAGATGGGTGTTTTTCCCACTTCAATTTGATGTTGACGAGCGGATTAAAACAATCGTCCGTTGGGGACATATATCGCGTGCCGATGGGTTTTTACCCCTTGAGAATGAGTTGGAAATGGAGAGCGATCCGCTTATCCAAGAATGTTTGATGATGCTGGTAGATGGTAGCGAGTCTGAACATATCCAGCAAATTATAGAGAGTAAAGTGTATTTTCAGCGTGATGAATTTGGTCATAGCGCCAAAGTCTTCGAGGCGATGGGGGGTTACAGTCCGACCTTGGGCATTCTAGGCGCTGTACTTGGCCTTATTCAATCGATGCAATATCTCGACCAACCCGAACTATTAGGTGCGGGTATTGCGACCGCGTTTGTTGCCACCATTTACGGTGTCGGTTTTGCCAATCTGTTTTATCTCCCGATCCATTATAAATTGCGTAATGTGGTGTTTCAGCAAGCCTTGTTCTATGAGATGGTGCTTGAAGGTGTATTGCTGGTTAATCGCGGTGAAAACCCCAATAATATCCAGCGCCGACTCGAATCATACAAAGTGTTGTATGCTCAATAATCGGCGTCGTAATAGCTCCGTTTTTGATGATGCCCATCTTGACCGCTGGTTAGTCTCTTATGCCGATTATATGACGTTATTGTTTGCCGTGTTTGTCGTGTTATACGCGTTCGCGTTAGTCAAAGAAGAGCAGCATGCCACGCTCTCTGCTTCCCTTGGCGAGATATTTCATTTGAGTGGTGAACCAGCATTAGGAGCACAAGGGCGGTTACAGCAAAATAGCAGTGATGCCTTATTAACCTCAGGTGATAAAATCGCCGAGATCAATGACTACAATAAGGGGTTATTGTCTGAAGTGGGTAGTGAGCCGGTCGAGGGTGATAGTCAATTAGTCACGCCAAAAACTAAACTACTTGGCACACCGTTTAGTTCGATGAAAGAAAAACTGGCCACCGATCTGTTAGAGGTAGTTGAAAAGGGTTACGCGAAAATTGAACAAGACGACAACTGGTTAACCATCGAGTTTCGCAGTGGTTTGTTATTTGCTAGCGGTAGTGCCACGACAAGGGACGCAACTAAAGATGTATTGCGTCAGGTTATCGATACGATTGCCCCCGCCAATAATTTTATCCATGTGCGGGGCTATACCGATGATCAAGCGATCAGTAATGAGCAGTTCAGCTCAAATTGGCAATTATCGTCGGCGCGTGCCAGTGCCATCGTTCAGGAATTACAGGCGCTAGATATCGCCCCTCAACGTCTTGCGATCGAGGCTTATGGCCAATATAAACCCAAAACAGATAATAATAGCGCACGCAGCCGCGCGATAAACCGGCGCGTGGTGATTGCGATCAGTAGATTTGGTTGGGAGCCGCCTGTTGTTCAACGTGTGGAACAGCTAACTAGCGATACGTTGGTATCACAGCCTTTGACACTACCCGACAGCGACCAGATTCAAATTATAAAACTGCCCAACGGCGGGTTGCGGATCACGACGCGCACAGAGGAATAATTGATGGTTATATGGAGTGTTGCCAATCAAAAGGGTGGTGTCGGAAAAACCACCACCGCGCTAAGCCTTGCAGGGTTGCTGGCTAAACGAGGGAAACGGGTGTTATTGGTCGATATTGACCCTCATTCCTCGATGGGTTTTTCGTTGGGTATCGATTGTGACGAACTACAATATTCGTTATACGATCTATTCACCTGCCCCGATAAGTTTATCGAGCGCTTAACCGAAAAGGTTACGGTGACTACTCAAGTGCCTAACATCGATTTAATCCCATCGGCGATGGGCCTAGCAACGCTCGATCGAGAACTCGGCCATCGCGAAGGCATGGGGCTTATTCTGAAAAAAATTCTCGCGACCGTCGGCGCTAAATACGATTATGCGATTGTCGACTGTTCGCCGGTACTTGGGGTGTTAATGGTTAACGCACTTGCCTGCTGCAGTCGTGTTATTGTACCGGTACAAACAGAATACCTTGCTTTTAAGGGGTTAGAGCGCATGATTAAGACCTTACTGATCATGAAACGCTCTAACGCCAATCATTATAATTATCTGATTGTACCAACCCTCTATGACCGCCGTACGAAAGCGAGTACCGTGGCCTTAGAGAAGATGAAAGACAAGTTCAGTACGCGAGTTTGGGATAAGGTGATTCCCATCGATACTAAGTTTAGAGACGCGTCCGAGCGCCATTTGCCCTTACCACAGTGCTCGCCGAGAAGTCGCGGTGTCGTGGCCTATGGGTTATTGTTAGATGATTTAATGGCCTTAGAAGCCCGCGCTAACGTTAAAGAGGTTGTATCATAGCACAATGGAAAATCGCTCATCACAAGCGGTTGCCGATTTTTTCGCGACCATGCTACAAAATAAAGTACAGGTAGAGTCACTACCCGTACTGGAAGAGGTTGCACATCAACCGATCGAACGGCTATTAGCCCAAGTCTCGCCGCTGTCGCCAGTTAGCGGATTAAATTCCGAGATTGTCGATGCTAAATTATTACGACAGGGCATCGACGAGACTGAGCCTGTGATAGTGCCGTTGAGTAAGCCTGCGCTAAGCGACTGCACGGCAAAGGCGGCCAACCCATTACAGAATGAGTTAAGCCAAGCGTTCCCAGTGTTGTATTTTAGTGTCGCAGAGTATACCTTTGCAGTACCACTGATAAAACTTAAGGGCATTTATCGTTTGAATCAGCCGACCAAAATTTTTGGCAAACCCGATTGGTTTAGTGGTATTCAGGTGGAACGGGAGAAAAATATTGGTATTGTCGATACCGCAAAGTACTTAATGCCTAAGAAATTTAATTCTCAACTAGAATCTTCTACAAATTATAAGTATATTATAGTATTAGGTGACAGCGACTGGGGACTAAAGTGTGATAATTTGGTCGACAGCGAAGATTTGTGTCATGATGATATTAAATGGAGAACGGGGACAAAAATGAGTCCTTGGTTAGCTGGAACAGTAAAACAGCGGATGTGTGGTCTATTGGCTGTCGATGCTTTGGTCGAGTTGTTTGAGCAAGATACGACGGGTAAATGATACGTAACAATGAGGAAATGTTCATAATGAGTGTAGACACAGGATTAACAACAAATTCAAGTGCAGTAGACAGTGACGAAATGCTGCAATGGGTAACTTTTAAGCTCGAGCAAGAGACTTATGGCGTTAACGTAATGCAGGTGCAAGAAGTGTTGCGTTATAGTGACATCGCGCCGGTACCTGGCGCGCCGTCTTATGTACTGGGCATTATTAACCTACGTGGTAGCGTAGTGACGGTCATCGATACGCGCTCACGCTTTGGTTTAATGCCTAGCGATGTGACCGATAATACACGTGTGGTGATTATTGAGTCCGACAAGCAGGTGATTGGCATTTTGGTCGATAGCGTGGCCGAAGTGGTTTATATGAAAGCCTCTGAGATCGAAATGGCACCAAATGTCGGCACAGACGAGAGTGCTAAGTTCATCAAAGGCGTATGTAATCGCGAGAATGAGTTACTTATCTTAGTCGATCTTGACAAGTTGTTGAGTGATGACGAATGGGATGACATGGGTTCGTTCTAAGTGACTAAAGCGATGTTAAGCAAGGTGGTAGCGAAGCGTGTTAAATAGCATCGATAATCTTGTTATTTATCTTACGCCAATGTTTACCTTGGTTTTCGTTGGGCTGTTGTGGTGGGCAAGTCGCCGCCACAAACGCCAAGTGAGCGCCCTTAAATTGTTGTTCCAAGAGCAGCAACGCCATATCGCCGACCTTAAAGCGCAGCTCCATGAACTACGCCAAGGTACACTCGGGGTTGGTTCGCGCGTGCAGCATGTTGAAGGTCAACTTGCTCAAGCGATGCAGCGACAAGATCAATTAGCCAAACAGCACAGCGATAGCGATCCCCAGACTAAATTGTATGGTCATGCGATGAAAATGATTGAATTGGGTGCGTCAATCGAGGAAATCATCAGTGAATGTGACTTGCCCCGCGCCGAAGCTGAGTTGCTGGTCTCTCTACATAGTCGATAAGCTGAGTTTGTGCTCAACCTGTTACTTCCCTTCGCAATAACAGCAATATTTAGCAGCTTTACTTGCTAAATGTTTAGCTCAATAATAGACTAGCGCCCAGCCGTAATTTGACAGATTTTAGTAATGAAAGTATCACAGTTTTCTTTTGACCTCCCACAACATTTAATTGCGACCTATCCGCAGCCACAACGTAGCGCCAGTCGGTTGTTGCAGCTGACTGGAGATAGCGGTGCTTTATCCGACGACAAGTTTGTCGATATTGTTGATAAGGTCAATCCTGGTGATTTAATGATCTTCAATGATACGCGAGTGATCCCTGCACGTGTCTATGGCCTAAAAGAAACTGGTGGTAAGGTTGAAATTCTGGTGGAGCGAATGCTCGACGAGCATAGTGTGCTAGCTCACTTGAAGGCCTCTAAAACCCCAAAACCAGGCACAAAAATAATTTTCGATGGTGGATTTTCTGCCACCATGGTTGCGCGTCACGACACCTTATTTGAGTTGCGCTTTGACGACTCACGCAATGTGCTCGATATTCTGGAGAGTGTCGGACATATGCCGTTGCCGCCATATATCGATCGTCCCGATGAAGATAGCGATAAAGAACGCTATCAAACCGTTTATAACAAACACCCTGGCGCGGTTGCTGCGCCCACTGCTGGACTGCATTTTGACGATGACATCATGCAAGCGTTGCGTGATAAAGGCGTCAATATCGCGTTCGTGACGTTACATGTTGGGGCTGGCACCTTTCAGCCGGTGCGGGTTGAAACATTAGACGAGCATGTGATGCACAAAGAATATATCGAAGTATCTGAGGATGTTGTCGCGCAAATAGTGGCGACTAAAGCCGCCAATAAACGGGTGATCACGGTCGGTACAACGTCGATGCGTTCGTTAGAAAGTGCGGCTAATCAAGCGTTGGCAGATGGCCAGCTCATCGCGCCGTTTTATGGCGACAGCGATATATTTATCTACCCGGGTTATGAATTTAAGGTGGTGGATGCGATGATCACCAATTTCCATCTACCAGAATCTACCCTAATCATGCTCATTAGTGCCTTTGCCGGTTATGAGAATGTGATGAACGCTTACCAACATGCCATCGCGCAACAATATCGTTTCTTTAGCTATGGCGATGCTATGTTTATTGAAAAGCGAAACAAAATAATGGCTTGAGACTTGAAAATAGCTCTCTTCGTCCCTACATCTATTATTAACCAGTAAAAGTCGGACTGTTTTTCCGGCGGGAAGTTTTATGAAATTTGAATTAAAGAGTACAGATGGTCGCGCAAGACGTGGTCAGCTACAATTTGAGCGTGGCACCGTAGAAACTCCGGCGTTCATGCCTGTAGGGACTTACGGTACCGTTAAGAGCATGACGCCAGAAGAAGTAGGCGATAGTAAAGCCGAAATATTGTTAGGTAATACCTTTCACCTCTGGTTACGCCCTGGCCGCGAAGTGATGCGTGACCATGGTGGTCTACACAATTTCATGAATTGGCAGGGACCAATACTCACCGATTCAGGTGGTTTTCAGGTGTTTAGTCTGGGGAAAATGCGTAAGATCACCGAAGCCGGCGTGACCTTTAATTCGCCAATTAATGGCGATAAGGTGTTCATGGACGCAGAAGTGTCAATGGATATTCAGTATGATCTTGGCTCCGATGTGGTGATGATTTTTGATGAATGCACCCCATACCCAGCGACTTGGCAAGAAGCTAAAGATTCGATGGAAATGTCTTTACGCTGGGCTCAACGTTCCCGCGATCAGTTTGATAAACGGGAAAACCCTAACGCGCTATTTGGCATTGTGCAGGGCGGTGTCTACGAAGATCTTCGTGATGTCTCGTTGCGAGGCTTAAATGATATTGGGTTTGACGGTTTTGCTGTCGGCGGTCTCGCTGTTGGTGAGCCTAAAGAAGACATGCACCGCATTCTGCGTCATGTATTGCCACAATTACCGACTGAAAAACCGCGTTATTTGATGGGCGTGGGTAAACCAGAAGATTTGGTTGAGGGGGTACGTCGTGGCGTTGATATGTTCGATTGTGTGATGCCGACCCGTAATGCCCGCAATGGTCACCTATTTACGACGTTTGAAATCGTCAAAATCCGCAACGCAAAGCACAAGACCGATAAAGCGCCGCTCGACAGTGAGTGTGATTGTTACACCTGTAAGAATTATAGCCGCGCCTACCTTTATCATCTGGATAAATGCGGTGAGATATTGGGGGCACGTCTAAATACCATTCATAACCTACGTTTCTATCAACGTATCATGCAAGAATTACGTGATGCTATTGAGGCTAACCGCCTCGAAGATTACGTTAAAGAGTTTTATAGCCGTCAAGGCAAAGAAGTACCAGCATTAGATTTTTAGGCTCAATTGAGCAACGTTTACCAATAGCTCGCTTGATTAAGCAGCTGGTATTTTAAAACAGTTTTTACTATAAAAAAATAAAGGGGAAGTTATGTTTATTTCTAGCGCACAAGCGGCCGAGACTACAATGGGTTTACCAGGTGGCGAGTACGGCCAATTTATTATGCTAGCCGTGTTTGGTTTGGTATTTTATTTCATTATTTATCGCCCACAGGCTAAGCGTGTTAAAGAGCATAAGAGCCTAATGTCTTCAATGAATAAAGGTGATGAAGTGTTAACGAACGGCGGCATCATTGGTAAAATTACCAAGAGTAGCGACGAAAGTGATTACATCAACATTGAGATCAGCGATGGTTTAACCATTACGGTTAAGAAAGATTATGTATCTGCGGTATTACCTAAAGGCACAATGAAGTCGTTATAGACTAAGGAACTGTTATGTTAAACAGGTACCCATTATGGAAAACGCTATTAGTTGCCTTAACGGTTGTTATTGGTTTTCTATTTGCGGCGCCTAACTTGTACGAAGCAGACCATGCATTGCAAGTGTCTGCCATTCGCGGCGCAAAGGTTGATGTATCAACCTTTGACCGGGTTAAGCGCAAGTTAGAGCAACAGCTAGATATCAAATCTGCTGTATTGGAAGACGGCCAAATATTGGTTCGTTTAAACGACTTAGACGCCCAATTAAAGGCGCGTGAACTAACCATCGATCTGCTCGGTGATAAGTTTACTGTGGCCCTTAATATGGCGGCGACTACGCCAGAGTGGCTGCAAGCAATTGGTGCATCACCACTGAACTTGGGTCTGGATTTACGCGGTGGTATTTACTTCTTGATGGAAGTAGATATGAACGATCTATTAAAAACTACCCGTGAACAAATGGTGGTGGACTTCAAATCAGATCTACGCGGTGAAAAAATCCGCTATCGTTCGATTCGTCTGCAACCTGAAGGGGTGGTATTAAAGTTTCGTGATGAAGCGGCGGCTGAAAAGGCGCTCGATTTCTTAAAGTCGCGTTATGCTAAAACCAATTTGCGTCAGCTTAGCGGCGATGCGTTAACACTGCGCGCTAATATGAGTGAACAGTTGCTACGTGAAACAAAGCTTGCTGCGGTTGAACAAAATATCACGATTATCCGTAGTCGCGTCAATGAACTAGGTGTGGCTGAACCTGATGTACAACGTCAAGGCGAAGATCGCATCGTTGTTCAGCTACCAGGTATTCAAGATACGGCGAAGGCCAAAGAACTACTGGGCGCAACAGCGACCCTAGAGTTTCATATGGTTGATCAACGTGCAACGGGCAGTAATGTTCCTGCGGGCTCTAAAGTTTATCAGCAGCGTGAAGGCGGCACAGTCGTGTTGTATAAGAAGATTATGCTTCGTGGTACGCATATCACCGGCGCACAGTCAGGCTTTAGTCAAAATTCACAACCTGAAGTTAGTATTAAGTTAGATGCCAAGGGCGGCAACAAGATGTCCCAAGGCACCAAAAACAATATTGGCAAGCCGATGGCGACCGTTTTCATCGAATATAAACCGACCGGTAAAGTGGATAAAGCAGGCAAGCAAATCCTGCGTAAAGTTGAGGAAGTGATTAGTGTCGCGCGAATTAATGACCGATTAGGTCGTAACTTTGTGATCACCGGCTTAGACAGTCCTGCCGAAGCACATCAACTTTCGTTACTGTTGCGTGCTGGCGCGTTACGTGCACCGATTCAAATTGTTGAAGAGCGTACGGTTGGTCCAAGTCTTGGTAAAGAAAACATTGAGCTTGGTGCTACTGCTATCGTAATTGGCTTGGCTGGTGTGCTGCTGTTCATGCTCGTTTATTATCGTGGTTTTGGATTGGTCTCGGCTGTTGCTCTTGCTGCAAACGTGGTACTGATTATTGGCGTAATGTCGATGATACCTGGCGCAACATTAACCTTGCCAGGTATGGCTGGTATCGTGTTGACCGTCGGTATGGCCGTGGATGCCAATGTCTTAATCTTTGAGCGTATTCGTGAGGAACTGGCTGCTGGGCGTTCGCCACAGCAGGCTATTCATCATGGTTATGATGCGGCAATATCGACCATCTTCGATGCAAATATAACCACCTTGTTGGCAGCGATTATTCTGTTCTCATTTGGCGCAGGCCCAATCAAAGGTTTTGCCATCACGTTATCGATCGGTATTATTACTTCGGTGTTTACGGCTGTTGTCGTTACGCGTGCCATTGTCAACCTTTGGGTTGCGGGCAAGAAAATTGACAAATTGTCTATATAGGTGATAGCTAATGTTTAGAATATTTAATAGTGCAAACACTATCAACTTCATGGCTGGGCGTAAGCTTGCTATCGTATTTTCGATTTTCATGATTTTTGCCAGTGTTGCGGTTGTAGGGATTAACAAGTTAAACCTTGGTTTAGACTTCACCGGTGGTACTGTGATCGAAGTGGGCTTTAGCCAAGAAGCTGACCTTAAGCAGGTACGAACCATCTTAGGTGACAATGGCTACGGTGATGCGATAGTACAGAACTTTGGCAGCCCGCGTGATGTGTTAGTTCGCCTAGCGCCGCGCGAAGGTGTTAAAGCTGAGCTAATTGGTTCACAGGTGTTAGCGTTGCTTAACGATAAAAGCGGTCAATCGGTGGAGATGCGCCGGATCGAGTTCGTTGGCCCTAAAGTGGGCGATGAGTTAACCCAAAAAGGTGGCCTAGCAATGCTAGCTGCATTGATCTGTATCTTGATCTATGTGTCATTTCGCTTCGAGTGGCGTTTTGCCTTAGGCGCGGTGATTGCGCTTGTACACGATGTGTTTATTACCATTGGTCTGTTTGCAGTGTTGCAATTGGAATTTGATTTGACGGTATTGGCGGCGGTATTGGCGGTGATTGGTTATTCGCTCAATGATACTATCGTGGTGTCGGATCGTATTCGTGAGAACTTTAGAAAGATGCGCACAGGAACGCCAGCTGAGGTGATTAACATCTCTCTGACGCAGACAATGAGCCGTACCCTAATTACCTCATTAACCACGATTATCGTGTTGCTTGCCCTGTTCTTTAAAGGTGGCGCATTAATCCATGGTTTTGCAACAGCACTGTTATTCGGTGTCTTCATCGGTACTTACAGTTCAGTCTATGTAGCGTCTTCTATCGCGCTAGCGCTAGGCATCACTAAAGAAGATTTGATGCCGGTCGAAGTTGAAGTCGAAGGTGAAGATCACGAGGAAATGCGACTGTAATTTATTGATTATTACAGCGAACTCCAAAAAACCAATAAACGTTTGTTTATTGGTTTTTTTTTATTTAAATATGAGCTTATTGAGCGGCTCGCTTGCCAGCGTAGTAAACAAAGGTTTACACTTAGGCATTGTTCAGTAATGAGAAGAAATTGTTTTGCGCTTAGAAGTCATTTGTGAAAATCGTTTGGGTATAGCTCAGGAAGTATTGGGTCTATTAGGCAGCTTTGATATTAATTTACGTTCGATCGATGCGGACCAAACAGGGCGGATCTATGTTCACTTTCCAAAGATAGAGTTTAGTAAGTTTCAAGAGCTGATGGTGGCGATTCGGAAAATCGATAGCGTTAAAGATGTCCGTAGCGTGCCGCATTTACCGTCAGAGCAGGAGCATTATGGCATTTTAACGCTATTAAAAACCCTGCCCGATCCTATTTTTTCGATCGACATCAAGGGTAATTTAACCCGCATCAATGAGTCGGGGCTTAACTTACTTTCGCTAAGTGAAGATAAACTGTTGGCACAACCATTGGCAAACTGGATCAGTGGTTTCTCTTTTACCAAATGGCTAAGTCGCGATCTGGTTAAAACCAAAGCATGCCGGGTTAATGTCGCCGGCGCAGAGTATTTAGCCGAGATGATGCCGGTTTATTTTCCCGATGTAGAGTTGGAGCAAATTCTGGCGGGCGCGGTGATCATGCTTAAATCTTCACAGCGCATTGGTCGTCAATATAATGCACTAAAAACCACGGCAAATGATGCCTTTGTCGATGTATTGGCAGAATCTGATGTGATGCGTGCTACCGTTGAGGAAGCTAAGCAACATGCACAACTTGATGCGCCGTTATTAGTCATGGGTGAAACTGGCACCGGCAAAGAAGTCATTGCGCGCGCCTGTCATCATCATGGCGTACGATCGAAACAACCTTTTATTGTGATTAACTGCGCAGCGATACCCGATGAAGTGGCTGAGTCTGAGCTATTTGGCTATGCCGCCAATTCGATGGGAACGCGGGTTGAAGGTAAGCGTGGTTTAGTTGAGCAGGCCGAGGGTGGTACCTTATTTTTCGACGAAATTTCTGAAATGACACCTCTTATGCAGGTGAAACTCTTACGCCTTATCGAGGACGGTTGTTTTCGTCGTGTCGGCGGTGATGATGAAGTCAAAGTCAATGTGCGAATAATCTGTTCATCGCAAAAGGATCTCGCGATCCTGGTCCAAGATAACGTTTTTCGTGAGGACTTATTCTATCGTATTAATGTATTAACGCTGCGTCTGCAGCCCTTAGCGGTGCGCAGCAAAGATATTTTACCCTTGGCTGAGTTATTTCTCGACTATTATGCCGGTAAACTTTCGAGTATGGCGAGTCGGTTATCTCATGACGCGCGGGTACAATTAGAAAACTACAGTTGGCCGGGCAATGTTCGTCAGCTCAAAAATATTATTTACCGTGGCGTCAGTCAAGTTGGTGAGGGGTTAGAATTGCAGGCCAAACATCTCAACTTACCTTCTTATAGTAGTGACTTTGGTTATTTTGACGATGAATTTGAAGGGACTTTGGATAATGCGACTAAACAGTTTGAAGCCAATATATTGCGTCGTCTCTATCCAGCTTATCCAAGCACGCGATTGTTGGCTAAAAAATTAGGGGTGTCACACACTGCCATTGCTAATAAATTACGTGATTATGGTATCGGTAAACCAAAGAAACTAGAGACTTAATATCGTGGAGTATTTTTTATGAAATTATATGGTTATTGGCGCTCAACTGCCGCGTATCGGGTGCGTATCGCGCTCAATTTGCTGGGCATAAACTATCAGCCTATCAGCGTGCATCTGGTTAACGATGGCGGCGAGCAACATCACAAAGATTATGTTGCGCTAAATCCCAGTCATTTGGTGCCGACGCTGGTTGATGGTGAAGTGACGCTAAGCCAGTCTTTGGCCATTATAGAGTATTTAGATGAGCGCTATGGCGATGGTTGCCTTATGCCAAAAGACAGCGTGTTGCGGGCTCATGTACGTGCTATGGCCCAGGATATCGCCTGCGATATCCATCCACTTAATAATCTGCGGGTGATTAAGCATCTTGGGGAGGTAGCGCTATTTAAAGATCAAGACAAATCTCAGTGGATGTCACATTGGATGATGGTAGGGTTTAACGCAATTGAGCTGCGATTAGCTGGTCATGAAAATGATTTCTGCTTTGGTGATACTCCATCGCTGGCGGACATCTGTTTGGTGGCACAACTCTATAATGCAAGGCGCTTTAATGTGCCGTTAGACGCTTTTGAGCGGATCCGTCAGATCGAGAAGAACTGCCTGGCCTTAGAAGCGTTTAAACTGGCGCATCCCGATCAGCAACCTGATGCTGGTTAGCACGTTTAGCCAACAGCCTAAGCTGCGCCTGAGTGTTGTCGCTGACTGATAATTCGGCCTTGGCTTGCCATTGCTGGTGTTGATCATAAACATCGACTAGTGATGGCTTACAAGGGCCAGCAATCTTGTTGCTAACACTCACACTGCGCTCGCTCAGTAATTTACTCAACTGCTGGGGCGGCAACACCAATTGTATATGACGCTCGTCACTGGTGTTATGGCTCGGTAAGACGCGGCTAATTAGCAGCGGCAATATCATACTCAAGATCACGCCGAGCGCAAACATCACTAAACCGTGATGAATGGTCACCTGTGCCACCATACCCAATTTGATGGTGACCGCCATAATCGCAATCACAAAGACATCGAGCATCGACCATTTTCCGATAAGAGCAATACGGTCTAAATACCGTTGCGCTACATTGCTAAACAACGCCGCGGCATTGATGGTATAAAGCAGCATTAACATTTTCACGCTAGGCACCAATAAGCTAAAGCTAAACAGCAATAAAAATAGTAGCACCTCACCCTGGCCCAATAGATGAAAGATACCACTGGTTAGCGAGAACGTATCGTCAAAAAAATAGAAATGGGTGAAGGTAAACATAGGCAGGCTTACACCAGCCACCAGCAGGGCAGTGGTCGCTAACCAGAAAAAATTAAGCGCAATTAAGGTCGGACGTCTGAGCATATTCGTTTATTTCATTGTACAGTTGCTTGCTACTATGACAAAAAAGCCCACCTTGGGCTAGTGGGCAAGTCGGTTAAACTGTTAACAAATATTGCGACTACAAACGATTAAGCGCCGCGATACGCTTTTCAATAGGTGGGTGGCTAGCTGACAGCGCAGATAGTGAACGCTTACCATTGATACCAAACGCCATCATGGTAGAGGCCATTTGACTCTCATTGCCACGATTAAGGCGCTCTAAGGCCGCCTTCATCTTAGCCGCCGAGGTTAATTTAGCGGCACCGGCATCAGCGCGATATTCCCGTTGACGTGAGAAATAGGCAACAATTAAGCTAGCAAGCATGCCAAAGACAATCTCAAGCGCGATAACAACGCCAAAATAAGCAAAGGTGCCTAAACCGCCTTCGCCGTCTTCATCTTGGGTTGCGCTATTGATTGCGCCGGCAATGAGCCTAGCAGCGAAAATAACAAAGGTATTGACCACCCCTTGAATTAGGGTCAGGGTGATCATGTCACCATTAGCAATATGGCTGACTTCATGGGCCAATACTGCCTCTATTTCATCATTTGACATCTGCTCGAGCAAGCCTGTGCTTACAGCGACCAATGCTTTGTTGCGGCTTGCGCCAGTCGCAAAGGCGTTCATGTCAGGAGACTGATAAATTGCCACTTCAGGCATGGTTAAACCGGCCTTGCTTGATTGTTGCTTAACGGTGGCGAGTAACCACTGTTCGGTCGCATTGCGTGGTGACTCTATCACTACGGCACCCGTCGATTTCTTGGCCATCCATTTCGACATCAACAACGAAATAAATGAGCCACCAAAGCCAAACACTGCCGCCAACACTAACAGGCCGCCGATGCTCGAACGGTCCAAGTTAAACACGCTGAAAATTACACTTAGCACAATGCTTAGTACTATCATCACCGCAATATTGGTGATTAAAAATAAGCCAATTCGTTTCATTCTGATTTCCAAATTACAAAAAATGTTTTATAAAGACATAATATGTCCTTATTTGACAATTTCAAGTGCTGTGGTGAAATAATTGGTATACTTGGTCAAAATTAAGTGAAATTAGGGAATAGTGGTGCGAAAAATAGTATGTTTACTGCTGGCGTTAAGCCAATTTGTCGCCAGCGCGGCTGCGGCCGTTGAATGTGAAACATTGCCAACAAAGCAGCAGATCAAAGATTGTCACGCCAAACGACTCGAGAAGCAGCCGCTGTTTAGCGCTAATTTGATTCCCTATAAGCCGAATTATTTCATGTTGTTGTCGCACAATTCACACAGGGCGGAGCAATCTGGCAATAGCATGGCTGATGGTATATTGGCCAAAAACACCGAGGGCAAGTTCCAGTTTAGCTTTAAACATCCTATTTATGACAATCTGTTTAGTAGCGGGGTTGATCTGTGGTTTGCCTATACCCAGCAATCATACTGGCAGCTCTATAATACCGAAAATTCATCGCCGTTTCGGGAGAGTAACTACGAACCTGAAGCTTGGTTTGAAAAACGCTTCTATCATTTAAATTATGAGGGGTGGCGGTTTGATAAATTAGCACTGGGCTTTAATCATCAGTCCAATGGCCGTAGCGAAGCGTTTTCTCGGAGTTGGAACCGTATTATTGCCAGCGCTTCGCTGCACCGAGAGTGGTCTGAGCAGCGCACGTTGGCGATAGAGTTACGGGCATGGCGACGGGTGCACGAATCAGCTGACGATGATGATAACCCTGATTTAACAGAGTATATGGGCCACGGCGAGATTATTTTTGCCTACCAGCATCAACAGCACCAACTGTCTGTCTCATTGCGTAATTTCTTTTCAGGCGATTCCCACCAAGGGATCAGTATTGACTATAGTCACCCCTTGGTGTGGAGTAAAAATATTCGCGGCTATATTCAATATACTGGTGGCTACGGTGAAAGCTTGATTGACTACAATTTGCAAAACAATACCATCAGTGTTGGCGTGGCGATCGCGCATTGGTTATAACGGCTAGTGGCCACATTGATTGGTCATCGCGCTTGTTTTGCCCTGTTAATTGACGCGACAGTGCTTTTGGTAATAAGCAAACGCGGTGACTTGTTCGATTGAACCCTGGCGTAAATTGTCTGACTTAGCCTTAAGGCTGTGACAATCTTGAGTAACACTGGGCGTGCTCTGCATGGCATGTTGGTTGCTCGCACAACCAGCGAGCAACACCAGTGTTGTCATCGAAATTAGGGGGAGTCTCATCTTTTATTCCTTAGTTTGATTATCTAGCTCGCTTAGCGCTATCGCTCGGGTCAATCCTACACCTTGCGGTTGGGTGAAGCCAAGCTCATTGAGTTTGCGGTTTACGTTATCCGATTCAATATGTCCGGCGATAACATCTAATTCCAATGCGTTGGCGTAGGTCACAATGGAGCCGACTAATTGCTCACTGAGAGGATCTGCGGTCAGTGCTTTGAGTAAATCGCCGTTGATCTTGATGCCATTAACTTTGGCGTTGCGCAATAGCGAAAATGAAGAAAACCCCTGGCCAAAACTATTCATGACAAAATGACACTGAGTTTGTTTCATCGCATCGATGAGCTGCTGACATAAAGCCGTATGGCAAGTGTAGTGGTACTCAGAGAACTCAAAGCTTAATGCGTTAAATGCATTGGGCTGGCTTTCCCACAGCGCGAGTAAATATAATGGAAAAGAAAGATCGAGCAAACTGGCTTCACTCAGGCTGATAGAAAAATTAGATGATTGCAGATTGCTATTATTGGTCAAGTAGTCGATGGTGTGCTCTATCACCCATTTGTCGATATCTATGCTTAAATGATAGCGTGAGGCGGCGGCCACAAAGTTTTCAGGCAATACAAAACCACCATCGCTGGGCAAACGAACTAATATGTCAAATTGGCGCCTTAGCGGGTTGTGTGGCAGGGTAGTCGCTTGCTGGACATAGAGAGAAAAATTGTCTTGAGACAATGCGTGACGAATTTTTTGTGACCAATATAGGTCTCCTTTGAGCGACATGTTACTGCGTTCTTGTTGCTCAAATACGATGATGTTTTCGTTACAATCTTTGGCTTTTAGGCAGGCAATGTCGGCCTGTTGTAAATATATTTCACTACTGCTACGGCCATTTTCGATTTCGGTGAGGCCAATGCTTAAGGTGATAGGTACGACACGGTTTTGCCACTGAAATTGATAAGATTTAGTGTGCTCTACTAATTGATGCAAACTTTTCAACGCGGGTTCCCAGTGGCAATCCTCCATTAATATAACAAATTGGTCGGCGGAAAGGCGCGCCACGGTATCACGACGCCGTACCGCCTGGTTGAGCAATTGACCGACCTGACGTAGGAGCTCATCTGATGCGTTGACTCCTAGGGTCTGACCGATCTCTTGGTACTGGTCGATATTAAGATTAGCCAGGCAATGAATGTTAATGTTGCTATGAGGCTGACAAAGCAGCCGGTCTAATCGTTGCACAAAGGCATATTGGGTATAGAGTCCTGTTAGCGCATCGATTGATTTTTGATAATGTTGAGCATCGAGTTTATCCGGGGCAATAGCGCTAATATGCTCTTCACTGATGACTATTTGACTAATCGTTTTGTCTTGGTCAAATATTGGCGTAAGCGTTGCTGTCGACCAATAAGGAGAGCCTGACTTAGACGGCATCCGGACTTCTCCACTCCAGGTCTGCTTATTTTTCATTGCCTGATGGATGTCTTTGTATTGTGCGTTTTCCTTGGAAAATAGTGGTGAGGTATTACCAACGATGTCCATCGGATGATAACCCGACACTTGACTATATTTGGGGTTAATATATTCCACGAATCCTTGAGCATCAACGATAGTGACTGCGCTGGTGCTGTGCTGCACTGCTAAAGACATTTTATTGAGGCGGTATATATCCTTGTGGCGCTCGAGTGTTAAAGCGACTAACAACGCAGTTTCTTTTAGGATCACTATGGTCGACGGATCTGCGATCATGATGTTGGGGCTGTAAAAGTCCAAAGAGCCAATTGCCTCGCCCGCCAGGTTATGCACTGGCTGGGACCAGCAAGAACGGAAATTTGCTTGGTTGGCTAACTCTTTGTTGTCGATCCAGTACGGATGCACCGTAATGTCTTCGACAATCACCATTTTATTTTGACTAATCGCACTATTACTCGACATGATTCGGTTGTCTATGACCGACCCTATGATGCTGTGGCGATAAAACATCGGCAGGTCGTTGGAATAGACTTCGCTTATTTGTTGCTGATTAGTCAGTGAAATGGACACAATAACATCTTTAGTGATGTGCTGTGTTTTACTGATGGTGTAATCGAACACTTCTTTGAGCGATTTGTTCTTCTCTAACATTTCCAAAATAGCGGCACGAGACAGATCGCCGATCAGCGATTGTGGTGTTTGGTTTAGTGTTTTACCGATACATAGTGCGCCGATCATGCGTTGTTGGTCATTTCTGATGGCAAAGCTGGTTATTTCTAGTCGATGTGGTGAAAGATCTTCGCCGATCAGCATAACCTGTTTATTGACATATTCGTCGTTATAAAGGGTTCTATTGATAGGGTGTTCTGCAGGGCCAATCGGGGTTTTTCCATCATATTCAAACAGAGTCTTGGGGTTAGTCGTTTGACTTTCACTAAACAAAATATTGGGGGGAGTATGCGCATTAATGCGCGCTATTTTATTGTTAATCAGTATTTTGCCATTAATGTCGCTAAAGATAATCTCATCATTGACGTTATCAACAATGCTATTTAGAATGAGCTTTAAATCAGTGTGCTGTTTTACCGACTTAATGAGCCGACGGCGAAGTCGTGCCGGTTCGGTTAACCCTAAGTAACACACGAGGGTAAATATTGACGCAATAGACAGGCTAAACACTAAATTCATGATGATATTGGAAGTATAAGACTTAGCGCCGGGGCTCATTTTCAATAATAAACCAGCATTTGGCAGGTTAATCCTGGCCTGATAGACATGCTTGCCTAGCGGGCTAATCGATTGCATGAGAATATTTTCTTTATTGTGCTTATTAAGATGGACCAGTTGATAATTATATTGATTGGCGATTAATTCTCTAAAGTGGCTCTGATTAAAAATTAAACTTAAGTTTAGGGTGTATGAAATATAGCCCCAATGGCGTCCACCGAGCAGCACGGGTTCGTGCTTAGTCAGTAATATTTGGTTATTAATATTGACCACTGGCGCTTCGTAAAACGGGGCTTGAATGGCATTATTATGGACGCGGCTAGTCGGCGGAAGAATAAGGCTGCCAATAAGATCACTTTGCCTTGGTTGTGTTAGCGCAACCACGCTATTAGGTGAGATTGAAATACGCGTTAATTCGCGTGTTTGCTTAATTAAGTGTGATAGCAAGGGCTCTAATTCTTGCGGTTCGAGTTGCCCACTAGTGTTCAACTGATAGCTTACCCATTGATGGCTTGCGGTTATTTTTTTGAGATTTTCCTCAAGCTGAATAGCTTGTTTTATAGTGATCTGTTGTAATAATGAGCGATGCTCTTTTTGTACTATATCAAAGGAGACCTGCGACCAGTAATTTATCCCTAAAAAAAACGCCGTAAAGCATATGATGACACCCAAAATCTTAAACTTCATGATTTACACTATATCCATTAGTCAAATATCCTATCGGCTTCGTTATGAAGAGCCATTGGGAGCAAGTAAAACTCAAGGCATTTACCGCAGCTCGGTATTGTCGGTGCTAAAGCGTATGATCCTCACGCGCTAAAATTATTATAGAGATAAGCCTAGTAAGTGGCCATAAATTTAATGGTATTACACAGATTATTCAACCGTTAATTTGCACTATTGTATATTTAGGCTACGCATGACAACAGGGAAAGCATGGAAAGTGTAAGAGGGGAGCAGCAAAGGTGCAGCATCGCTGCACCTTTGCTGTTACAACGCCAGCTATTGTTACAGTGCCAAGAATAGGCCAGCGAGGGTAGCGCTCATTAAATTAGACAAGCTGCCCGCCGCGACGGCCTTAAGTCCTAGAGTCGCAATTTCTTGACGCCGACTCGGTGCCATCGCGCCGAGACCACCGAGTAAGATGGCGATAGATGATAAATTGGCGAATCCACACAATGCAAAGGTAATGATCGCCTGAGTGTGGGCCGACAAAGAATCTTTAACTTGAATAAAGTCGATATAGGCGACGAACTCATTGACCACTAATTTTTGGCCGATAAAGCTGCCGGCTCTTACTGCCTCATCCCACGGTACGCCGATGAGGAACGCCAGTGGTGAAAAGAGGTATCCCAATAAGAGTTGAATGGTAATGCCTTCGAAGCCCAGCAGCAGCGCGACATAACCAACCATGCTATTGAGCAGGGCGATTAAGCCGATAAAGGCCAGCAACATTGCGCCAACATTGAGCGCTAATTGCAGACCTGATGCTGCACCCGTGGCCGCAGCATCAATCACATTGGCCGGTGGTTGTTCGCTTTCATCTACGGTCATCGCGTTGGTGGGGACCTTGGTCTCAGGCACAATTAGCTTAGCCATTAATAGGCCACCGGGCGCTGCCATGAATGACGCTGCCACTAAATATTTCAGCTCGATGCCTAAGCTGGCATAGCCGGCCAATACAGAGCCCGCCACAGAAGCCAAGCCACCTACCATCACCGCAAATAACTCCGAACGGGTCATGCCAGCAATGTAGGGACGTACGATGAGCGGCGCTTCTGTTTGGCCAACAAAGACATTAGCGGTGGCGGACAATGACTCGGTTTGACTGGTGCCTAACGCTTTTTGCAATAGCCCACCGACTACACTGATTATTTTTTGCATGATGCCTAAATAATAGAGTACGGCGATGAACGAGGAGAAGAAGATAATTATTGGCAGTACGCGCAGGGCAAAAATAAAACCGTCGTTGCCGAACACGCTAAACATCTCATCACTAACTAGGCCACCAAATAAGAAGTCTAAGCCTGCCTGAGCGCTGTCAATCACCGCCTGAACACCGCCTGCTATACCCGATAATACACGTTGGCCCGCAGGCACATAGAGCACAAACGCACCTAAGCTTGCTTGGATAAGGAATGCAACGATGACGGTCTTAAGATTGATGGCCTTGCGGTTCTCTGACAGTAAGATAGCGATAGTGAGTAGGGTAACAATACCGACTAAACCCATTAAAACATTCATTTATATTTCCTTGTTTATGCGTCACTATTTAGCCGGATATTGCTTGGTGCCGATCTGGCTACGCGATATAAAAATAGTGGCGTAGCGTAACAGAGATAGCACATGACTAATAGATAGCTTTGTTCTTGTTATTATACAGTTTATTGCCTAAATAATGCATCTAAGCCGAGCGATTAGCAAACAATAATTGCCTACGTTCATAAACTTCAGGTCATAGTAGCTATTTATAGCGCTTAAATCTGACAAAGGGAGATTTAAATAATCAAATCTTGAATGACCTCACAATTTATTTTAATAAAACAATAAGCAGTGTTGAGTTAATAGACAGTTTAGTGCCCACTTTAATGTCGCTAGACATTAAAGATTAACTTACGATAAAATTGAGCCTGATGTAGTAAACACAGTAGACACTTAATCAATGAATGAAATTCAATGGCACGCCTTAGGATTTTCGCAGCTATCGACAGCGCAGCTTTATCAAATAATACAGCTAAGGATCGAAGTCTTCGTGGTGGAGCAAACTTGCTACTATCAAGACTTAGATGGTAAGGATACCTTACCAACGACATTACATTTGGTGGCCATGCGCGGTGATGAGCTAGTTGCTTATGCGCGGATATTGGCACCGGGGGTTTCTTATCCTGATTTTTCCAGTATCGGCCGCGTCATCGTTAGTCAATCGGCACGGGGTATAAAGCTTGGCGATCAACTCATGACGCGCGCGATAACACTAACGGAGCAATGTTGGAGCAATCATGAAGTAAAAATATCGGCGCAACAGCACTTGCAAGGCTATTATCAAAAACACGGTTTTTACACCATATCGCCGATGTATTTAGAAGATGATATCCCCCATGTGGCGATGTGCACTACTAAGGTGGGAGCGGGTTAATTACTGTTGGGTAATCGCAGCTCGGTAATTACTTTTGCAAGATACGCATGAATCGTTGCTACTTCCTATTTTTTCAACGAGGTTTAGTAAACGCTGAAAATAATAAATTTATTGTGTTTTCTCAATGTGTTGATGGTAATGTAGGTAAGTAACCTTATCCTATCACTAGGATCCCTAAATCTATTTGGGAGTATGCTATGCATCAACAATTTCAGCCACGAGATTGGATTGCACTGGTTAACAAAGTGCTACGTCAAACAGGCCATCAACGCATTCATATTAAATCGGTGCTGGGCGTGACCGATAATGCGGTGGCATTTCTCACTTGCCAAGGCGCCAGGATTATTGCACCGACGTTCAATAGTGTGCATGGCCATGGTATTGGTTTTCTGTCGCTACTGCGGGTGGCTAATTCCAACAACGAGCCGCAATGGGAGCCCCTTACCGGTGAACCTGTACATCATTGTCAATTACTCGTACAAAACCATCATAACTTTACCCCGTTGTTATACCCCTCTGTGTCCTATGTTAAGCACTGGTTGACTCGGCAATATGGCGAGCAGAGCATCTTGCACCTAGAACCCTTTGAAGGGGACATTCAAAGCGGCTGGATAGGGCAGTATCCAACAATTGTCGATATACAGCGCCAGTTAAGTTATCCTATTGTTTAATTAGAGTCTTATGAAATCAAGGAGCATTTATGAATGCCAAATTTAGTCTAATCCTGTGTTTTTTATTGGCGTTGGTAGGGTGCAAGTCAACCCCGAATTATGATTATGATCAGAGCGTAAATTTTGCCGTCATTAAAACCTACGCATGGATTATTAACGCGAAGAAAAGCACCGATGAGCAAGCGTTCTATCAAAGTGAAATCAACCAGAAAAGGATTGTCAGAGCCATCGACAGCCAACTGCTAGAAAAAGGGATGCACAAGGTTGCTCCGGCGCAGGCGGATGTTTTAATTAATTACCATACTTCGGTGATGACCAGAACAGAGCGTGATATTAGTAACACTCATCCTTTTTATTGGAGTTTCGGTCAAAGTTTTCACCACAATTCGCATTTTGGCCTGCATATGAATTTAAACAGCTTACAACGTCAATATAAAACTGGCTCGATAGTGGTTGATGTTATTGATTCAAATAAACAGCTGATTTGGCGTGGGGCGCAGGAATCTCGTTTGGTGAAGCGTTTATCGCCCGAAAAACGAGAGAGTCAGATACAAACAACCGTGGCCAAGATCATGGCTAATTTCCCCCCGCAACCGGTGATTGATTAAGCGGCGTTATGTGAAGCGGTGGACAGTGAAGGCGGCGCACCGCGGCATTGCGTACATGGATGTACGTACTTAGTTTTTGTCTGGAACAAAAAAACTGACCGTTCGTCCTGAACATAAAAAAGGGAGCATCGATGATGCTCCCTTTTTTATTTGATCGGCTTAGTCAACTAGTGACTGCCGCAGCTTTCGCCTTCACCGTGGTCGTGATCACAGCCGCCTTCGCCTTGTAGATGACCATTTTCAATCTCTACTGGCGTTGCGTCGCGTATTTCAACAATGTCGACTTCAAAGTGTAGCGTCTTGCCAGCGAAAGGATGATTACCATCAACGGTGATCATCTCGTCGGTTACATTAGTAACAGTTACTGGCAGTGGGCCTTGGTCGGTATCTGCGGTAAATTGCATGCCCGGCTCAGGCTCTAAACCCGCGAACGCTTCGCTAGGTACTTCCTGCTTAAGCGCTTCGTTGTATTCACCGTATCCGTCTTTTGGTTCAATCGAGACCTTAAGTTGGTCGCCAGGTTGTTTGCCCTCTAGTGCTGCTTCAAGACCTGGGATCATGGTGTTGTGGCCGTGTAAATAGGTCATTGGAATATCATCGAATGAGTTTTCGATTTCTTGCTGGTTGTCGTCGGTTAAACGGTAGTGAACGCTAACAACAATGTCTTTTTCGATATGCATAATGTGCTTCTCTAATATAAAATTTGACTAAGTTTACCTTAAAATAAGCGCTTTTCCTCTTATTTATCGTTAGAAATTTGATTATGCTCACGGGTAAGCTTGCTGCTTAGGCGTTGTCGGCGCCGATAAGGAATCACGTCAGCATATTGACCGGCGGCTATGTTGTGTTGCAGTTTTCGCCAATACTGGGGTTGTAATAGTTCGGGGTGGTATTTCATAAACGCATCGCGTATTACTTTTCTGCCGAGTATAAAATGCGCAAACTCCTGTGGAAAAACATCAAACTCACCGACACTATACCAAGGCTCACTGGCGATTGATTGCTCATAGGTTGTTGCACTAGGAATGTCACGAAAGTTACATTGGCTCATGTACCAAATTTCATCATAGTCATAAAAAATGACCCGGCCATGCCGAGTCATGCCGAAATTCTTAAAGAGCATGTCACCAGGAAATATATTGGCGGCGGCTAATTGTTTGATAGCGCTGCCGTATTCATCGATGGCATTTTCTATTTGTTGATGATTGGCGTTGCGTAAGAAAATATTAAGTGGGATCATCTTGCGTTCGATATACAGATGCTTAATCACAATCTCATCACCATTGACTTCAATAATTGACGGCGCAACAGTCATCAGTTCATCGAGTAACGCTGTTGAAAAGCGGCCCTTGGGAAAGCTAAAGTTACTAAATTCTTGGGTGTTGGCCATCCGACCAACCCGATCATGCTCCTTAACCAGTTGATATTTTTCTTTAACGATGGCTTTTGTGACGGTTTTTGGGGGGGCAAATTTGTCTTTAATAATTTTAAAAACGATACCGCTCGATGGTAACGTAAATACCGACATTACCATGCCTTTTATGCCGGGGGCTGGCACAAATTGATCGTCGGTGGCAGCGATATGTTGTAGGTATTCACGATAGAACTCTGTCTTACCGTGTTTTAAAATACCTAATGCACTCCACAGCTCATAAGTTGGTTTATGCGGCATCAATCGGTGCAAGTAGCTAATAAGACTGGCAGGGTAGGGCGTATCGACCATGAAGTAGGCTCTGGCAAAGCCAAATAAAATGCTGATATCATCCCAATCGGTTAGTACCGCATCGATGTATAAACCACCCTGTTCATTATTGAGTAAGCAAAAGACTAGCGGCCGTTGCTTCTTGCCATGCATTCGCCCAATCAGATAGGCCCCCTTGTTGCGATAAAACACCGACTTGATCAGTTCGAAATGGTCAAAGTTGCAGCTCTTTACGTGGGGGGATAATTGCTGACGAACTAACGTAATATCTCGGTTAAAATCTTGCCACGGCAGGTTAAATTGAAAGTTGTCCAATAGGCTGATCAATGCAGAAGATATTATTTGGCCGACATTCACGGTATAACAAAGCGGTGTTATGTCGGATTGCTCGGCTCTGGTGGTCATCGATTCAATATAGAGGTGTTGCTGATTAAGGCCGCGATGGCGAAATAGTCGCGCGAAGGTTGAATTGAAAAAGGTCTCTGCTTGTTCAAATTGGGGGTGCAGGGCAATTAGTTGACTGTAGTGAAGCTTTGTTTGCTGCCACAGGCTGGTGGATATTTCTGGTTTGTCTAGTTGGCAATAAAGATGCAAGGATAGCTCGGTGATCATCTGATCATAGGCATTAATACGCTCCTTTGCCGCATGTTGTACACCATGCCAGTCGGCTTGTTCAAAACGGTGTTGTGAGTCGGCGGTGATGTGGCAAAACTTTTTGAAGCTGCGTTCAAACCCGTTCAATATAGTTTGAGCGAGACGTGACGGTGCGATCTTTGACATGTGAGAATTCCTAGTTAAGCCGAACTTCGTTTACTTAAACGCTTGTTTGAATTTACCTTGAGATGTTAGTGCACTGCAAGTAATTTGTCTTGGTTAGTTATTTTTAGAGGATTTATTACACATTTATATCGAAAAAAACGCTCAACTGTTAATTATTGCGTTTCATTTAGACTAAAGTCGCAAAATTTGTTAATAAAATGTGATTGACACTATAGCGATTAATGGCCATGCTATACGCAATCGTTTAGAAACAGCTTTTGGAAACACATGCTACGCACTAAGACCACCCATATTATTACCAGCACCGGAAATATTATCCGGCGGTAGGGGTGAACGCGTTTCTAACATAACGAAATTAGCAAAGCCCGCGCCTCACAAGACGCGGGCTTTTTTGTTAGCAGATAAAAAATTAATGTCACGGTTTGGCATACAAAGCATAAGCAGCAAACTCTTGGGAGAGATTAAATGCGGGTAATGAAGTTTGGCGGTTCAAGTTTAGCCGATTTAGAGAGAATAGAGCGCGTTGCCGACATCTTGGTCGAGCGTTGCAATAAAGATCAATTGGCGGTAGTCCTTTCTGCGCCAGGTAAAACCACCAATAATATTGTTGAGGCGGTTGATTGTAATTGCCTGGGTCAAAGCGACAGCGACGCGCTAAACCGTATTGAAGGCACGTTTAACGCGATTGTTAGTGGTCTAAGCGAAAAATATAGTGCATTTGATCGTGAACTCGTTGATGCGGTGTGGACCACTGAGTCGGCGCTACTATCTCGCACGCTTAGCGGTGTTAAGTTGTTGGCGCAATGCCCCGATAATATCCGCGCGCAATTACTGGTGGTGGGTGAGCGATTATCGATTGCGATCATGAGCCAATTACTTAAAGTGCGCGGCGTTAGTGTCGGCTTATTAGAGCCGACCGAATTTATGCACGCCAACAGCGATTACCTCGAAGCACAGGTTAACATCGAAGCCGCGCGCGAGACCATGGATCTTAAAGATATTTCAACCGCGCGGATCTGGCTAATGCCCGGTTTTACGGCGGTTAATGAAGAAGGTGAAATTGTTACCTTGGGTCGTAATGGTTCCGATTATTCGGCGGCTTGTTTGGCGGCGGCGTTGCGCGCCGATTGCTGTGAAATTTGGACCGATGTTGATGGCGTTTATAATGCCGATCCGCGCTTGGTTAAGGATGCCCAGCTTATTAATCAACTAAGCTACCAAGAAGCGATGGAGCTCTCTTATTTTGGCGCTAAGGTGCTACACCCGAAAACGATAGTGCCTATTGCGCAATATCATATTCCTTGTTTAATCAAGAATAGCTTTAACCCAAGCGCGCCGGGCTCGTTAGTCTCTGCCGAACGTCAAGATGTCGAAAACCAAGTGAAGGCAATCTCTAACCTTGATGATATCTCGATGATTAGCGTGTCAGGTCCTGGCATGAAAGGCATGGTTGGCATGGCGAGTCGTATCTTTGGCGCCATTTCACTGACTGGTGTGTCGGTTAGCCTGATCACCCAGTCGTCGAGTGAATATAGCATTAGTTTCTGTATTCCTTCGCAAGATCACCGTCAGGTTAAGCAAGCACTTGAGGCTGAGTTTGAACTAGAGTTACGCAATGATCTGTTAGAGCCGCTTGAGATTCGTCATCAATTGGCTATCGTGTCATTGATTGGCGATCGGATGAAAACAGTGCAAGGTGTCTCGGCTAAATTCTTCCAAGCGCTATCGCAAGCTCGGGTTAATGTGGTGGCTATTGCGCAAGGCTCATCAGAGCGTTCTATCTCAACCGTGGTCGATCAGCATCGCTGTCCGCGCGCAATTAAAGCCTGTCATCAGCGTTTCTTTAATTCGTTACAATATATTGATTTATTTCTCGTAGGCTGTGGCAATGTCGGTCAAGAGTTACTCAAGCAAGTACATAACCAACAGGCTTATTTAGCCAAGAAAAATATCGCAATCCGTGTCTGTGGGCTGGCCAATTCGCGCCAAATGCTGTTAACCACACAAGGCATCGATACCGCCACATGGCAAGAACAGCTAGGGGCGACGGATCAGGGATATGATGTTAATCGACTGATTAGTTTTGCGCGCGAGAACCATCTGCTTAATCCGCTAGTCGTTGATTGTACGAGCAGCCAAACGATTGCCGATCAGTATGTGTCGATGCTTGAGGCTGGTTTCCATGTGGTTACGCCAAATAAAAAGGCCAATACTGCCTCGCAAGAGTATTATCATGCGCTGCGTAAAGCTGCCCTGCTTAAGCGTCGTCGCTTCTTGTATGAAACAACGGTTGGCGCAGGTTTACCGGTTATAGATAACTTGCAAAACCTGCTTAGCGCAGGCGATGAATTGGTATCATTTAGCGGCGTATTATCGGGTTCTCTATCCTATATTTTCGGTCAACTTGATGAGGGCATGAGCCTATCGCAGGCAACCCAAATAGCCAAAGATAAGTGCTTTACCGAACCGGATCCCCGCGATGACTTAAGTGGCATGGACGTCGCGCGTAAAGTGCTCATCTTAGCGCGTGAGTCTGGCATGGAGCTCGAGCTTGAAGATATTCAAGTTGACTCTGTGTTGCCAGTCGATTTTGATGCTCGAGGTTCTATTGAAGAATTTATGGCTAATTTACCCAAAGCCGATGCGGCCATCGCTGCGCGCATTAATAGCGCAGCAGAACAAGGTAAGGTCTTACGTTATGTCGGTATCATCGAAGGTGAAGAGGGCGCTCGGGTTTGTAAGGTACAAATTCAGGAGTTTTCCAGCGATCAGCCACTCTATGGGGTTAAAGGCGGCGAAAATGCATTAGCTTTCTACTCTCGCTATTATCAACCAATTCCATTTGTGTTGCGTGGCTATGGCGCGGGTAATGCTGTGACTGCTGCCGGTGTCTTTGCCGATATGTTACGTACGTTAGCTTGGCAGCGTGAGGTATAATTGATGAGCGTTCGAGTATTTGCACCCGCTTCAATGGGCAATGTATCGGTCGGTTTTGACGTGCTTGGTGGCGCATTAGCGCCAATTGACGGCTCGTTATTAGGCGATTTTGTTAGTCTGTCTGAGACTGCTCAAGGGGTCGATGTGAGCACCGTTGGCCGTTTTGCCGATAAACTCCCCGCCGATCCTAAGCTTAATATCCTCTATGATTGCGCGCTGGCTTATCGCAAGGCGCTCAGTGAGCAAGGTGTTAGTTTCAAGGGCGTTAAATTGGTGCTCGAAAAGGAGTTGCCGGTCGGCAGCGGCCTTGGTTCGAGTGCGGCGTCAGTGGTTGCGGCCTTATATGGTTTGAACGAGTTTTATGATAACGCACTAACTAAGCACCAACTGTTATTACTAATGGGGCAGCTTGAAGGGCAAATTAGTGGTAGTGTTCATTATGACAATGTCGCGCCAAGTTATTTGGGCGGTTTGCAGATGATGATCGAGCAACCCAATCAACTGTGCACCACCGTGCCAAGTTTTGAGCAATGGTATTGGGTTGTCGCGTACTCAGGTGCTAAGGTGCCAACGGCAGAGGCTCGTGCATTAATGCCTAAGCAAGTTGATCTGAAAACAGCGCTGAAATTTGGTCAAAATTTGGCTGCATTTATCGACGCCAGCCATAAGGGCAATAGTGAATTAGCTGCTAAGCTGTTAGTCGATGTGATTGCAGAGCCTGTGCGCGCACCCATTATTCCTGGTTTTTCAGCCGCCAAGGCGGCAATGCTGGAGCAAGGCGCCATTGCCAGTGGTATCAGCGGCAGTGGTCCAACGCTATTTGCGGTGACGACAGAGTTAGCCAAAGCACAACAATTAAACACATATTTACAACAACATTATCTGCAAAATGATGATGGCTTTAGCCACATCTGCAAATTAGATACTCAAGGTGCCCGTAGGGAGGCGTAACGTGGAACTGTATAATTTAAAGAAAAACGAGCAACGAGTAACTTTCGCTCAAGCGGTAAAATTAGGCTTAGGCGATAACCAAGGCTTGTTTTTCCCCACTCAAATACCAACATTAGGTAATATCGACCTGTTGCTGGAAAAAGATTTCGTCAGTCGTAGTGTCGACATTATTGATGCCTTCTTAGGTGAAGAGCTCGGTAGTGATGTGGTGGAAAGCATGGTGCGCAGCGCCTTTAATTTCCCCTTGGCGGTGCAAGAAGTGCAAGAGGGCATTTACGCCCTCGAATTGACCCATGGTCCAACCTTGGCGTTTAAAGATTTTGGCGCGCGTTTCTTAGCGCAGTGCTTGAGCCATTTATGTACCGACGAAAAGGCAACTATCCTCACCGCCACATCGGGTGATACGGGAGCGGCTGTAGCGCACGCCTTTTACGGACTAGACAATATCAATGTTGCGGTACTTTACCCGAAAGGGAAAATTAGCGTATTACAGGAAAAGCTATTCTGTACCCTTGGTAAGAATATTCATACTTATGCCGTTGAAGGGCAGTTCGACGATTGTCAGCAACTGGTCAAAGATGCATTTGATGATCTGGAATTAAAGCAGGCGATTAGCCTAAACTCTGCCAATTCGATTAATATCGCCCGTCTATTGGCCCAAATCTGTTACTTCTTCGAAGCGGTAGCACAGGTACCAAAGAAAGAACGTCAAAACCTTGTGGTCAGCGTGCCAAGCGGTAACTTTGGTGACTTAACAGCGGGTATGTTGGCTAGAGCAATGGGGCTACCGATAAAGCGCTTCATCGCAGCAACCAATTTAAATGATACGGTGCCACGTTATTTGGCCACCGGAGAGTGGACGCCAATAAAAACCGTTGCAACACGCTCAAACGCAATGGATGTGTCGGCGCCAAACAATTGGCCGCGCATCGAAGAGCTACTCAAGACGCAATTTTGGTCGAAAGATTTGATCACTGGAGTTAAAGTCGATGAAGCGCAAACAGTCACCGGCCTTAAAGACTTATACCAGTTGGATTACCTGTGTGAGCCTCATGGCGCGATTGCCTCTTACGCGCTAAACAATGAGATCAAAGCCGGTGAGACAGGTATTTTCTTATGCACCGCGCACCCATCGAAATTCCAAGATAGTGTTGAAGAGATCCTCGATATTCATATCACGCTGCCTAAGGCCTTAGCTGATGTGGCAGATAAAGCCATCTTATCGACCGACATTAAGGCCGACTTTAGTGAACTACGTGGTCACTTAATGGCGATTTAACATCTGGCGGGGCAAGTAAAAAGCAAGGGCAAGGATAGTATTCTTGCCCTAGTTTATTTTATGGGCGGCAATAGTTCAGCAACGAGTCAGTTATACAACCTTATGATAATATTGCATGGTTCAATTGATGAACTATAATCATTATGATGGAAGAATATTGTTGTGTAACCAAGGAGTATCAATGCTGCGATTAATGATAGTAGTAGCCCTAATCGTCAGTTTGCCCAGTTTTGCCTTGGCAAACGATTTTTCCGCCCAACTCGCGTTGGCGCAGCAGCAATTGTCGCAATCTCCTAGCCAGTCACGCGCTTCATTACTGAGGCTAGCCCAAGATGACAAACTCTCCAGCCAACCCTCTGAGACATTAATTCAATATTATCTATTGCGGGTCCAAACGGCGCAGCGGCTAAAACTCAATGACGAAGTCACTAACTACAGCATCAAGGGACTAGCCATTGCGGCCAATCATGTTGAGCACCAGCAAGTGCAACGTCAGCTCGAGTTAATTCTCATTGAGCAATATGTCGGCGCACTAAAATTTGGGCCAGCGCAGACCTTGATTGGGCAGATAAGCGCTCGCCTGAAAGACGGAAAAGCATTTTCCTATCGAGCCAGATTACAGCTCCAACAAGCAAAACTTTTTGATAAGCAACAACGCGAAGACCTTGGGTTATTGGCTTATAAGAAAGCGTACGACTTAGCCAAACAAGGTGATGAAGAACAACTTGTCCAAAGTATATCGTTGAGCCTGGCCTCACGTCTATTGGCACTTAATGATTTTGAGAGCGCTGCGCCCCTGCTTGAGAGTTCTAACAACTATTACGTTAAGAATAAACTGTCCACGGAGAACATCGTGGTACAGATCAAATTATCAGAATTAGCCTACAGTCGCGGCGAGCAAGGCAAGGCGTTGGTTATCCTCGTTAATGCGCGCAATATTGCGCAAGTAATCGACTCGGGTTTGTTTCGTTTCGTATTGACCCTGAGAATTTCTGAATTGCAGCTCGAAGCTCAGCAAATAGCTGGTGTGGCAGAGTCACTCGATAGCCTTGAAGCATTGCAGATTCACGCTCGGCGTAGCGATGACAAGGAGCGCCTGTTATTAGTGCAGGCGCGCTATTTAGTCGCGATAGACGATTATGTCGCGCTCAACCAATTGTTGATAAATCATGGCGAGTTTGAACTAACGGGGCTTAGTAAAGGGGATGATCGGGTACTCGCTTTATTACAGCTCAAAGCCAAGGGACTTGCGGCCACGGGACACTATGAGCAGGCCTATCAAATGTTGGTGAAAAACCAACAGGATTTAGTCACTAATAATCAACGCCGTAATGCCGATAATTTACAGCGTCAAAAATTGATGTTTGACGTTGAGTTATTGGAACAGAAAAATCGCGATCTCAGTTCTAATAATAACATGCAACAATCGCAAATCGAGCGTAATGACCAAACGCTGTCACAAATGAGTATTGCCATTTTAATCATCGCAACCGTCGCCGGTAGCGCCATTCTTTGCGCATGCGTCCTCTATATTAGGCGCCAACAATTCTATAAATTAACTTACAAAGACCCACTAACCGGATTGTACAATCGTCGTTATCTTTATTTAATCATGAAGAAATTTACCCGTAAGCACCTCAAGTACCACCAACCATTGACTGCAATCATGCTCGATCTTGATCATTTTAAGCGAGTCAATGATAGTTATGGTCATGACGCTGGCGATCAGGTATTGGTGGCTTTTGCCCAATGTTGCCAGCGCATATTACCCCCAGAGAGCGTGATTATTCGTTTAGGTGGTGAAGAGATATTGGCGCTGTTGCCACATTGGCAATGCTTAGAAGGCACTAAAATAGCGGAAACACTCAGGGCCGCGATCGAACACACCACGGTGACCACCGATGATGGCAAGCGCCTGAGTGTCACGGTGAGCATTGGTGTCGCTAGCTTAGGGGGGATAGTGACGGAGCAAAAGGGGCTATTAAAGTTGGCTGACCAACGTCTCTATATTGCAAAGTCACAAGGTCGTAATCAAGTAATTGGCGCGATGGAGCCGCAAGCTAATGTCAACCGTGCCAGTCACAGTGAGGTCTTATAAAACGAGTGATTGAAGCCTTTGCTTTTGTCGGCTAAGTGATTAAATTAGATAGGTTTATTGACTTGCAGTTACATCAATTAGCTGTATCCTAGGCCTGTTGATAATACTATTAGGATAGATTAATGTTTAGTCATATTATGATCGGTGCCGATGATGTTGAACAATCAAAACGTTTTTATGATGCAATACTTGGGACCCTTGGCCACAAACCCGGGGTCATCGACGAAAAAGGGCGCTGCTTTTATTTCACCGCTAGCGGTGTATTTGCCATCAGTAAGCCAATTGACGGCGAATTAGCCAGTCATGGCAATGGTAGCACCATCGGCTTTCATGCCGAAAATACGGCGCTGGCAGACGACTGGCATGCGGCGGGTCTAGCCCATGGTGGTAGTCACTGTGAAGAACCTCCCGGTCTTCGAACAGGTACCCTTGGCCAATTATACCTTGCCTATTTACGCGATCCCTCCGGCAATAAGGTGTGCGCACTGCATCGCCTTGAAAGCTAAGCAATCCAAACACCGTCATTGTAATAGCCTCGTTGGTCAATCAATGGGGCCATTTTCATATTTAAGAACAAGGTATTTGTGCATTTATTTGTTTATAATCTATGACTTTAGAATAAATGAGCGTGCCTGTGAATTTTTTTGATGTAAAAACCATGTCGGTTATTGAGCGACTCTTCGTGCTGCGCAGTGTCGCCATTGTCGTACAGTTGGCGACAGTACTAGCGGTTTACTTTGTCATGTCATTGCACATCGCCTTATATCCACTACTGGTGGTTATTGCGCTGGAGACGCTATTCCATGGCGTGAGTATTTTGATCTTTAGACAGCGACAAGCAGGTCATCTGGCGATTTTCGGTCAAGTATTAGCAGATGTTCTATTCCTAACGCTATTGATGTCGCTTAGTGGCGGGGCGACTAACGCCTTTGTCTCGTTATTGTTAATGCCTATTGTCATTGCCGCGGTCAGTTTGCCGGCCACACTGCTTAGTATTATTTCGTTGTGCGCAGTGGTTGCCTATAGTGTGTTACTACTTAGCATGCCAGAGCAATCGATGCATCAGATGGAGATGAGTAATCATTTCATCGGCATGTGGGCCAACTTTTTATTATCGGTGATTGTGGTGACCTTCGTGGTCGGGGCAATGGCACGATTGATCAGCGAGCGAGAAAGAGCGATTGCGCTGCAACGAGAAGAGCAATTGCGTAGTGAGCAGTTACTCGCACTTGGTGTGGCATCGGCCCAGGTGACCCACCAATTAGCGACCCCATTAACCCATTTACAGCTACTCTTTGATGAATTAATTGAGGACTATCCACAGGTTAATGCAGTTGTTGAAATGCGTCAGCCGTTAAAAGATTGTGCTAATCAGCTTGGCTATTTTAGAACGCTCGCTACGTCTATTCGCGAGAATGACAAAGAGATCATCACGGTCATGTCGTTGATTAACCAAATACGTGAAAGCGTCACCTTACAGTTTCCTAGTGTCAGCATCGACTTTGCGTATGCAAAACAGCTAGAACCATCATTACACGCGGCGCAGATAGAGTCAGATGCTATGCTCTTGCCAGCTATCTTAAACTTGGTACAGAACGGCATTAAATCGAACAATAAGGTAGGGGAAACACAGTTAATTGTCGGCGTAGGCTTTAAAGATAAACATCTTAAATTGGCGATCCGTGATTTTGGCGTTGGCCTACACCAACATCAAGAACTGTTGGGGGAAAGGTTGGTCAAAAGCGACAGTGGTTTGGGCATGGCGATGTTGCTTTCCAACAGCACCTTTGAACGCCTCGGTGGTCATCTAAAGTTAGTTAACCATGAGCAGCAAGGTGCTATCGCCCATGTCACCTTACCAATATTTACTGACACAAGGAGTTAGTTAGCCATGAAGTTGTTGATCATTGAAGACGAGCTAGGTTTCGCGCAAACATTGTCTCGGCGATTTACCAAGCAAGGGTTCACTTGTCAGGTCGTGAACCAAGCTAATGAGGCGCTCCATTGCTGCTTGCAGTTTAAGCCAAGCCACATCTTGCTCGACATGAAGTTAGCGCATGACAGTGGCCTAGCCTTAATCAAACCGATGCGCGCGGCGCTGCCTAGCGTCAGGATGGTCTTATTGACCGGCTATGCGAGTATTGCCACAGCCGTTGAAGCCATGCGCCTTGGCGCCGATGATTACCTGGCCAAGCCTGCGGACACATCGATGATCTTTAATGCGCTGGTCGGCGAGCACGCCATCGCGGTAGAGCAGGAAATAGGGGATATAACCATGTCACCTGAGCGAGTGGAATGGGAGCATATTCAACAAGTGCTAAGCGTTAATGAAGGTAATGTTTCTGCGACGGCGCGCCAATTGGGCATGCACCGCAGAACACTACAGCGTAAATTACAAAAAAAGCCAGTGTTAAAGTAACTCTGGCTCGGTCTAGATGGGTAGGCTTAAAATATGGCCAGGTAAGCATGGCTAACGCTACCTGGCCTTCACTATGTTGCGATTAGAACTGGTAATCTAAGGCGAGGTAAACATTACGTCCCATGCCTGGGATAGCCTGGTTAACCGCGATATCACTACCGTTGGCTCGGTTAACCCCACTAAGATGGCTACTGTATTGTTTGTCTAATAGATTATCGACGCCAAGTTTGAGCATCAATCCTTGGCTAACAAAGTAGTCGGCCTGCCAATCTATTAGCGTATATCCTGCGCTGCTTTTTTCATTATTTAAACGTGCAACATGCGACTGTTTGGCATAGGCATGTAGCGATAGTTTGGTTTGCCAGTTTTCTTGATGGTAGAACAGGTTAACCCGGGTATTTAACGGCGCTTGGCGATATAAATCATCCTTGGTGTCTTGGCGTTTTCCCCGCACATAACTAGCGATGCCGGTGAGTCTCAATTGCTCAGACAAATCAACTTGCCAATTGATGTCTGCGCCATAAATGGTGGCATCGATATTACTAAATTGCAGCGGTTGTTCATTGCCCATCATCGCCGACACCATCTTAACCCGCATGTCGTTTGATGGGGTGCCTTGGATATAGTCGTTGATACGTTGAGCAAAAATATGTGGCGAGATCTTGAAGCTTCGCTGCTCGAAGCTAAGGCCAAGATCTATTTGGTAGGCAGTTTCAGGGTTTAAGTTAATATTACCGACGTAGGTTTTACCATCGGCTAGGCCGCCAGTCGATTGCATCGGTAGCCATAAATAACGCTCTTGATAGCTTGGCGCTCGCTGTTTAATGGCAACCGCGTAGGAAAACTCAAATTGCTGGTTTAGGTCAATTTGACTATTTAGCACCAGATCGGCAGTTACATCACTGACGTGCTTTTCTTGCCCATTGAACTCATTTTGCAGTGCTTTTACCGGCTCGCTCATCATCGCCATTGAGCTGGCAACGTCACCAGCGTCGCTGCTATTGTGTTTGACGCGCAGGCCCACGGTATGTGATTGGCCGCTAAGGTTGCTCGACCATTGCAAGAGCGCAGAATGACGTGCGTCCTGAACTTGATTAAAGTTAGCCACCTTAAACATCGGTTGTGAAGGATTGGTAATGGTGGAATCATGGCTTGCATCAAAGCCTTCTAAGGCGAGTAACCAGCTGTCATTGCGCATGCGCAGTGCATAATCGAGCGTCTTGGCTTTGGCGGTATTGAAACGATGCATTGCAGGCATCATGTTTAGGCGCTGACTGAAGTTATCCATGGTGTGACTAGCATCTTGATAGCCCAGTTGCCATTGAAGTAACCAGTGCTGAGCCTGCCATTGACCATCGGTATTGACCCGTTGTGAATCGATGTCATTAATATCCATTGGCAGGGCTGGCGTACCCGCATTTTCGGTCAGGGACTTATGCCAAGTGAGCCCAAGGCTTAACGTATCGTCTTGGTAGCGACTGTCGATCCCCAGTTGTTGTTTACTGTATTGGGTGGAAGTGATCGTGTTGCCATTAGCATCTTGATAATCGTTACCTTGTTGATCGCTAAAATAGCCCAATACTGCGACCGATTGAGCGCTCACATCGAGTGCGCCAGCGAGGGTTCTACCATCATTAATGCTATTGTAACTACTCGCAAGATCACCATTAACACTTAAGTTGGCGCCCGGTTGCGCGCGCTTTAAATTTACCTCAATCGCGCCGCCAATGGTGTCCATGCCGGCACTCACTGGCGCTATGCCGCGATAAACTGACACCGACTCCACCATCATCGGGTTTACATAGGTTAGTGGTGCATCCATGGCGTTAGGACCGGCGCTGACAATATGGTGACCGCTGATACTCTTGGCGACGCGATCGCCGTACATGCCGCGATATTGCGCGATACCAGTGATGGGGCCGTTCTTATTGATGTTGGCGCCGGGTACAGTTGCTAGCCAATCGGCAACATCGGGTTTTATCAGGTTCCCTTGGGCCAGTGCGGTTTGATTATCGACGCGTTTGGGGGCCGAGATCGTGATGATTTCAATGGCTTTAGTGTTGTTTTCATCAACCTGTGCAAATGATTGTGGTGAGAGAACACCGGCGATAACGGCTAGGGCAATGGGGGAAAGTTTCATAATTACTCCGTGTCAGGATGCCAGCTATCTGGCACTTAATGTGGAGTATTTTCTCTTGAAATGAGTGGTCAAACAAAGTGAATCTAATAAAGTGCGACATTTTGTCGCACCCTCTGGGTTTCACTTTAAGTGACTAATAAATAACGGCTAACCGGAATGTAAATTACCTTGATCTCGATCCTATTATCCGTAAATTAAGACAGTATCTGCTGCTCTTTAACGATCAACGATCGACAAGTTGATTACGCTGGATTTAAAATCATGTCTGCTGCTTTCTCGGCAATCGCGATTATAGGGAGTGCGTCGGTATTGCCGCTGATAAAAGTCGGCATGATCGACGCGTCAATAACCCGTAAACGGTCGAGAGCATGAAATTACTATCGACTATCAACACGTTGA